>Ga0207090_1121_pt1 | contig 18318 bp, 25 predicted proteins | sample Alteio_BWMinHeat_50_FD_153565 | JGI IMG/M metagenome (GOLD analysis project Ga0207090, IMG submission 153565) | Enriched cells from forest soil in Barre Woods Harvard Forest LTER site, Petersham, Massachusetts, United States -... | ecosystem: Environmental > Terrestrial > Soil > Temperate forest >...
TCTCCAGCCTCACATTTGACGTGCTCAAAACGCCGAGCGCTACCATCCCGGTCGTCGGCGATCAGATCGACCTTTACGACACCGCAGTACATATTTTCGGCGGCACGGTGACGGAAAGCGAGCTGAGGATCGATGGCGGTATTCAACGACGTTACACGCTCACAGTCACGGACTGGAGCTACCAATTTGACGCCAAGAGCGTTGCGAAAGCCTACATCAACCAAGACCCCGGCACGATCGTCAAAGATATCATTTCTAATTTCACGAGCGGCTTCACGAGCGTCAATGTGAGCCTTGCGGGCTACACCATCCCTTCGATCAAGTTCAATTACCAACCTCCCACCAAATGTCTTCAGAAGATCGCACAGCTCATCGGCTGGGATTGGTATATCGATCCCGGCAAGGACGTGCATTTCTTTCTCGGGGATATCGACAACGGCGTAGGAGGCGGCGTGCTGGCTCCCTTTAATCTCGACGACACATCCGGGAACCTTGAATGGCCGACAATCGACTTCGAGATCGATTCGAAGAACCTCAAAAATAGCGTCTATGTCATCGGTGCCACCTACAAGAAAACTTATAATTCCGGCAGCGCTATTGACGTGTATACTTCCGTCAACAACGTCACGACCTATTCCCTCGTATACCCTTATACCAAGAGCACCATCACCGTCACTCTTGCGGGAGTCTCGAAAACCGTCGGTACCTACGGCAAGGACTCCGCCGGTAGTTTCGACGTGCTCTACTCGAACGCCACTGGCTCGCCGCCCTTCATCGTCTTATCTGCGAACCCCGGCGCCGGCAGCCAGATCAAGGTGTATGGCGATGCCGAGGTGCCGATCCTCGGTTATGCAAATGACGCCTCGTCCATCGCTACCTACGGCGAATTTCAGGACACCATCGTCGACAAGCAGATCACCTCCTACCAAGAAGCTCAGCAACGTGCTCTGGCGGAAGTGCTTCAATACGGCCACCCGATCAACGATTTGAAGTTCAGCACCCTCAAGACCGGGCTCATGATCGGGCAGACCATCACGCTCAATTCGACCATTCTCGGCATCAACGTGACGCTGACGATCAAGCGCATCAACGCGCGTGGGTATTCCCCGTCACAGCTTGAGTATCAGGTAGAAGCTGTCGGCTCGGATAAGGTCAGCTTCGTGGATATCATGGCAGTATTGCTTGAGCAGGAACTCAACCAAAACAGTGTGGACGATACGACAGTACTCCAAGTACTCGTGCGAATCGCTGAATCACTCGCGCTCGCGGACAGCACGCCAGCTATCTCGACTTCCACCGGACCTTATGTCTGGGGAACAATGATCTGGGGATTAAGTTCATGGTCGTGAGTGGTACAATATTTGTATGAACATCCATGTCTCGGGAGGAGTGCAAGCAAAAGGCCGCATTATCGTCCGAGGCTACCGCGCCGGTGCTATCAACGCCGTGAAGCCCATCGCGGCAAAGCTGATGGAATGGCAACATCAGTTACGCAAAGCCGGCAGAGATGGCTACGAGATCCGAAAGTTTCTCGCTCCCTTGAAGCAGGAAGTCGATCACATCTTGGAGAGCTACAGCCTCGGCATCGAAAGCACCACTGACAACCTCATCATGACCGGATCGCTCACCGGCCGCGATCTCTTGGTGCAGTACCTCATCAACGGCACGACCTACGCGGGAGGCATCAACTACGGGGCGCTGGGCACCGGCAGCACCACGCCCGCAGCCGGCGACACGCAGCTCACCACCGAATCCGCACGAGCTGTACCGTCGATTGCCAATGACGTGAGTAACAACGAGGCGCAATTTCAATTCTATTTCCCCGATGCGAACCTCTCCAATGCGACGTACAAAGAAGCCGGATCATTCATGAATGGCACCGCGAGCGCAAACACCGGAAAACTTTTCAACCATGCGTTGCTAGGAAGCAATTACACAAAGACCGCCGGTACGGACACAACTTTAGAAATAGATATAACCTTCACCTAGTATATGTCGATTACGAACGGCCAGACCGCCACCGCAGCAGATTTTATAACCAGCTCGGCCGGCGCCGGCAGCAGCGGCCAGGTGCCAAAGCTCAATGCGAGCGGTAAAGTCGACAAAACCTTCCCGATGCGCTGGGGTTGCCGAGCAAAACAGACAGGGACAACCTCTGTCACGTCTACATACGGGGCCATTGCTTTTGCGGGGAAAGATTTCGACGACGATACGATGCATGACAACGTAACCAACAACAGCCGCATCACGATTAAAACAGCCGGAACCTACCTAGTAGGTGCGTGCATCTCCACTGCCACAGGTGCCAACGAAGGCGTGGGAGTTCAGCTTCGATTGAACGGTACAACAATCATTGCTTACGGCGGCGGCGGCGTAAGTTCGAGCTGGATAGGAGGAGGAGCACTCACGACCGTACGGGTATTCGCGGCCAATGACTATATCGAAGTCCTGGCAGCAAAAAACAATGCGGCAAACACCTCAGGCGACGAAGCCACAAACTTCTGGGCCATTCTTCTCCAATCCACGTAATAAGCGCGGGTGGAAAACCGCGATTGACCCTACAAAGGTCTGCTACACTTCTTGTATATGGCTGACCGTCTAAGACTATATTTTCCGGTTCGCCCCTCAGTCATCAATCAGCACTTCGGCGAAAGCAAACCATGCGTCGTCGACTTCGGACTGCCGACGCAGAAGGTAATTGCGAGCAACCCCGACAACACCTGCCCCGTCGGCTCCGATAAGCTCTACCCGCACTTCGGGATGACGGGGCACAACGGCACGGACATCGCTGCCGGCGAGCAGCGGATCTATGCCGCCTGCGCCGGCCTCGTGATCGAAAAGCAGACGGTGCCTTCCCGCGGCTTCGGGCTCGGCGTCCTCACCGACGAGCCCGTCTTCCTCGACGCATTCGGCACCCACTTCGCCAAGCTCCGCTACTGGCACCTCAAGAGCTTCAACGTGGAAGTCGGCCAGCACGTCAAAGAGGGCGATATCCTCGGCATCACCGACAACACCGGCTACTCCTCGGCCGACCACCTCCACTTCGAGCTGGACCCGATGGACAAAGATGCGGGCGGGCATCCCTTTTACGTGAACCCGCCCGGCAGCATCGCAAGCTCAGTCGACGCCGAGCCCTTCTTCTGCGGCATCTATGCCGATGTCGTGCAGCAGGAGATCGGGCTCTGGCAGAAGATTGTGACGGCTATTACCAATTGGATCGCAGCACATAAACCCTAACCCTATGCTCAACATTCCAAACGAAACACTCGATTTATTCCAGGAGGCTCTGGCGAAGCTATCCGCCTTCTTCAGCGGCTACAAAACGTCGCCTCAGGCTCAAAATTCTGCCCCTAGCGCCGCAGTACCGCCCCAGACACCCCAAAGCCCGCCTCCGGCTCCCCAGCCCAATCCTGACGCGCTCCAGAGCCCGTGGAGCGACCCAGTGATTGCTCACCACAATGTCCGAGCCCTCTGCGACCTGGAAGGGATTACGGGCACCGAGCAGATCAACGGGACGCATTGGCTCAAGAAGGACATCCTCACGGCCTGCGTGTACCAAGAGAGCCAATTCCGCATAAACGCGAAGCACGAAAACACCGTGATGGAGGATACGGGAGAAAAAGACGCCAACGCCAAGCCAATCTTGGTGCGGAAGGTCGCCAGCACCGACTGGGGCATCGTTCAAATCAACGACTACTGGCACATCGGGCCAGGAAAAGACTTTCCTTCCGTCGACTACGTGCTTTCAAATTCGGAATTGGATGTACGGTACATGTGCCGGTACTACAAAGAGCACGGCCACCTCAACGCATGGTGCAGCTACAGCACGGGCGCTTTCAAACAGCACTTGGGGAAAGTCTAAGGTGGCGGCATTCCCGCATGGTACGATTTAGCTACCGAGTGGTCGATTTTAGGAGCCAACAATCCCTCGATATGAACACCCCCTCTAACATCCCCAGCATCATCGGCCACGGCCTCGCAGGCGTCGCCATTGCGGTCATTCCCTTCCTTTTGGTCGGCTTGCCGACTGACTGGCAGGCGATGACGGTCGCTGGACTTCTCAGCGCAGCCCTCAAATGGGCGCATCTCTACTACCAAGCCTAAGAGCGTCGTGTGCGCATGACGGCCCCGGCTTCTCCGCCGGGGCGCTTTCACGATCAGTACCCGTACTTCCTGCAATACGCCATGGTGGCGCCGGGACCGTACCCAGCCCGTGCCATGTCTGCGCAGCTCTGACGGAGTGTAGCTTCGGTAGCACCTGCTGGTGGAGCAAATCCCTGCTGTTGTTTGACTGCGCAATCCATATATGTTTGCACAGACACGCTCCGATCGTAGGGGTTTGCGACGTTGCATCCCGCTTGCGGTGCACCGGTAAATCCGGGTGGTACTGTATGAACCTGCCGATGGCCCCGCGCCACTGCACCGTTCATCCCTCCTACTATGCCGCCCAGTAACCCTTGTAGAAAAGCGTCCCCGTCATCAGATTGCTGGTTTTCGACAGATCGATTTGGCGATAGTCCGCATATTGTCTGACCATTGATCAAATATCCCGGTTCGCCACCGGGACAATGACACTCTAGAACGCTACCTCCCATCGAAACCCATTGACCAGGACACTCTGGCAGTCCTGTCACCGTTGGATACGGAGGATGGCCATCTGTTGGTAGATTATTGCCTTCAGTGACCGAGCAGGCGTGATCTTGAACCCACTCGACCTGACCCGTTTTCTTGTTCCTCCATTCACAAGTTTCCGCTCCAGCTCTTCCGATGGAGATGATGATTACACCCAGTATTGCGACAAGTGTGACCAAATTCTTCATTTGAGCCCCTTTAACATGCGCGCGGGTCTAATTTTAGCCGGCTTCGATTCCCTGTTGACGAGAGTTTATCCACAACCTCCCCGGTTGCCAAGCACGTTCATCCATGCTTCACTTGGGATATGTGGTTTATTAAGGTACAGTTGGAGTGCGCGAGCTGCGGAGAAGTCCGCAATTCCCGCGCCTTAACAGGCCACATCGCTTAAACCGCTTCTCACGAGGCGGTTTTTGCGTTCTTTGAGACCGGCTGAAAGAAGCGTAAGGGGTATTGTGGCGTGGCGCATATTCCATGGTCAGAATATAAACCCGGAGTGCGATTGCATGACGCACCAAATCGACGAGAACCACATAGCGTGTCGATCGCTTCTTTCAGCTGGTCTCAATAGCTCATCGACAGAGAAACACGCGCCCTTTTAGGCTCAGCGCGGTAAAATAAAAGGAGTCTACGAAACCAAAAGGATGGTTAATTCAGTGCGGGATTCACAACCTCCGGCCACAACACAAGGGTGGAGATAAGAGGACTCCACGGTCCCGCACTGAGCTAATCATCAAAGGCACGTACAGGTACAGATGCGAAAGCAGGGGAAAAGCGCACCGGCCGCTCCCTGCCATCTGATCTGCATCGGTGCGCTGTCAAGAAGCACTCACGGCCCTTAATCAGAGAAAGGCTCGGCTTCACCAACCCTCTGTCCACATAGCTTTCACTCACCTCTTATCCTGCGATCGTCGGGATCAAGAGGTAGCCGGATTTAACTGCACGATTGTTACTTAAGGCGGCGACACCTAAAGGTGTCTCCTGAAGCCAGTGAATGCCAGTACATCGAACTCCGTTTGACTTCCAGTAGTGAGATGGCATATCCATCTGGGAACGTGAGCTTGTAGCCCATTTTATCGAATTCGATTTTATCGAACGTAAGCGTCGCTGTGCCATTATGGTACGTGCGGTTTGTGAAGGTGAACACACCGACTTCACAGTCCCACTTCCCGACGAACGGGTAATCCGCTGCACGGGCATTGCCGAATAATGCAAGCGCCGCGCAGCCCAGCACTGTGGGCCAAGCTCCCATCCTTCCTCTCCCGTAGGCCCCTTACGCGTCCCGCTTCCGAGCCCTATACACTACCCTATCCCTGTATAGGGGCAGCATATAGCGGCGCATCGCTCCGCAAAGCCGCTCTATCCCTAGCATTTCCGTCCCTCGCGTCCACGGCTTCCAGCCGTGACCGCAGTACATTTGTTGGTTCATTACATTCCCGTGGGGTGCGCTGCCGCTCGGCGAGACGAGTTTCGTTCCGTCTACTGTTCCGTCTCAAGGACAGCATCCGGGGTAAAGTACACTCGCTCCGCTCGCGTCCTTTACTCCGTTGCTGATCCTTGAGACGGACACGGCTGTGTCCTTTATGTCCGTTACCACTTCCAACAAAATGTCCTGCGGTCACGGCTGCGCCGGACGCTCAGGACGGCCAGTAGCAATACAACACAATTCCGAAGGTCTGTGAATTGACAAGATTTATCTTAGCGCTAAGATAGAGACATTACCAATCACCAATACAAACATGCCAACATGCAAGAACTGTGGAGAACGAGGCGAGGCACATGAGTGGAGAGTGCAGCGGTTTCGTGGTCGATGCCCGGATGGTTTGAGCCGGTATGTTCCGAACACGGATAGACCGAGGCCAGTGAATGCAGTGCTGGGCAGAGCGTTGTATAAGAAGCGAAGGTAGGTTCGAGGCGAGTGGTCGTTGGAGTTTGGGAGGGGGCTGGCGGATGGCAAGGTGAGTTGGCTGAGGCCGTCCGGTGGTTTCCTGGGGGAGGGTATTACAAGATAGCAAAATCATTATGCGAGAAATCAAATTCAGGGCGTGGGACGAAGTAAGTAAGCAAATGGGCGCAGTAAAGGGTTTTCAGTTCGGCGACGATGGTTTAATCAGTACAGATATTTGGCTGCACGATGAAGTGAAGAATGCAAAATACTGGGTTACGCGAGCTTTCCCTGTCGTTATGCAATACAGCGGCCTCAAAGACAAGAACGGGAAGGAGATATATGAAGGGGATTTTTTGATTGACGACGACTCGGAACCTTGTCGCCATCGAATTGTGTGGATGGAAGACAAGGCTCGCTGGGAACTTGAAACCCTGATGGATGAGAGCGGCGCGTGGGATTACGGGGAGTTTCCTCTCGAAGACCAAATCTCCTACGAGACTGGCAAAGAAAATATGCTCGATAGTTTTGAAATCATCGGCAACATCTACGAGAACCCCGAACTTCTCAAAGTATGAAAAACTCCGCAGCAGTCTCCCTCGGCCGCCGAGGCGGTAAAGCGAGAGCCAAAAAGCTTTCGAAAAAACGCAGGAGCGAAATCGCCCGCGCAGCAGTTCGAGCCCGAAAGTGGCATCGCGTCAAGGTACAATAAACTGGGCAGCTCTTTGGCCAGTAACATGGCCTTACGAGTGCGCGGAGAGGGCGGCGGCCGAGCGCTAGAGCCCGCTCATCAGTGCCGCTGTATCAGCGGCCAGCGAGCCGCTGGGCATCCCGTTCGCGCACTCCTTAGCCCATGGACATCGGAAGCTATAGCCTCTCAGAGAAAGACCGCGCCCGCGGCGTGTATGTGATTGGCGGCTCCGGCTCCGGCAAATCCACTTTGCTTCTTGGCATGGCCTTGCAGGACGCGCAGGAAGGCCACGGGCTGTGCTTCATCGATCCGCATGGCGATACCGCGCGCGAGTTCCTCGAGCGCGTCCATGAAAGCCGCGCCGGCGACGTGATCTACGTAGACCCGTCAGATCGGGACTCCTCCCCCGCCCTCAATCCCTTCGACGCGCCGTACGCAGACCCTTCCACCAACGCCGACAACATCGTCGCCGCCTTTCGAGCCCGCTTCGGCGAGAGCTGGGGGCCGAGCCTGGAGCGGCTTTTCCTTTTCTCGACGATGGCGCTGGTCGAATGCCAGGACGCGACGCTGCTCTCAATCCCGCAGATGTTCCACAGCAAGGCCTACCGAGCCTACGTGCTGAAAACCGTTACTAACCCGCTCGTAGCCGCCTTCTGGCGCGAGGAGTTTCCGAAATGGAATGACCGGATGCTCGATCAGCGGCTCGACCCGGTGCTCAACAAGGTCGAGCGCACGCTCATGCATCCCGCGATCATGAACATCCTCGGCCAGCCGCGCGGCAAGCTCAACATGCGCACGATCATGGACGAGCGGCAGATCCTCATCATCAACCTGTCCAAGGGCGCGCTGGGGCTCGCAGGGAGCCTCCTCGGCTCATTCACGGTATCGCTCATCGCCCAGGCCGCGCTTTCGCGCCAGGACACGCCGCCGGAGCTGCGCAAACCCTTCCATCTGTACGTCGATGAATTTCAGAACGCCGTGACCGACAGCTTCGACGACATCGCCTCGGAAGCCCGCAAGTATCGGCTCTCGCTCACGCTGGCGCACCAATTCTTCGGCCAGGTGCCGGAGCGGGTCCGAAAATCGGCGCTCGCCAACTGCAAGAACCTCATCTCATTCAACGTCGGCGCCGACGACGCGCCCTTGATCGCCGAGCAGCTCGGCTGGGAAAATCCGCGGACGCTCATGGAGCTGCCGGACTATTCGGTCATGGCGCGGCTGCATATGGTTGGGCGACCGAGCCAGGTCTTGCAGATCGCGCTCGATCCGTTACCAACAGTTAGCGATTCGTTCTCATCCCGCATCATCCGCCGGAGCCAGAACGAGCACAGCCGGCCGCGGAGCGTGGTGGAGGGGAGGATACGGAGGTTCTTGACGGCGGAGAAGACGGGGAAGAAGAAGGGGAGACGGCCTTCCCGACCAGGGAAGCCGGAGGCAAATGCTTGGGCTTAGGTGGACATGAGGGACGGTTTTTTGGGCGGTCGTTATGGCAGGAGAGAGGATCGCCATACCGTTCCCGAGCCCGAGCTTCCCCCAGAATTTACCGCGGCAGTCTATGAGGCGCGCAGGCAGCAGCACGATCAGGAAATTCGAGTCGCGGAGCGAGCCCATGATCGTTCCTTGCAATTTGAATTAAAGCTAATCGAAGCCGCGACAAGGGACGCTCAGGAAGCCATAAAAGCGGCCTTAGCCATAAACGGTGGCGCTGCTATCGGCGTGTTGGCTTTTGTCGGCGCGCTCGCATCACGAAAAAACATCAACTCGCAAGAGCTTACATCACTCGCCTATAGTGTTGCTTGGTTCGCTCTTGGTGTATTCGCTGGGGGCTTGATGGCCGCCGCTGCATATTTTACGAACAGTTTTTATTCGGGACATCACGGAGAGACTGAGAAACTCTGGGAACCGCCATATCTCAGAAACACCGAGAGGTCGCTCGACCTGTGGCATCGCGGAAGAATTTGTAACTGGGTTGCCGTAACACTAGGATTCATATCGCTGGCAGCATTCATCGCTGGTCTTTTCTTCTCCGGCCGCGCATTACTCAATCTAACGAATGCATTTAGCTGAAATTGAAATGCGGTAGCGTTGGTGGAACTGATTAGCCCCGCGGGGAAGCAGGTTTGCTGACCTCTTGTGAATCGTAGAAATGAACGAGAGCGAGGCGCACTATTTCTGCATCGCTTACGGAAAGCTTCCGGCTCAACTTCTTTATAATATCTCGGTGACGCTTGTAAACGCGCGGGCTGATGACGGCAGGCCGCTCCCGAGTAGATGAACTCATGCACCCTACTATACCACGTCCAGATTGCGCGATTGCACTTATCCACACCTCCCGCTTGCGCGATTGCGCGGGTATAGTATTCTGTAGGAAGTAGGGCACCAAAAGCACCGGCGGCATAAGTGAAAGCTCGGCCGTTCGACACGCTTTGCCCTCGTTCCTTGAAAAACTCTTTAGCCCGACAAGTAAATTATCACTAACACGCGCTTTCCCACCTTTCACATGTTTGTGCCCGCGTGTGCAGCATGTGGAAGGTGAGAGAGACTAATCACCATGAACGACATCGAACTAGCCGTCTCCAACTACCAAAAGGCACTGGAGAACGACCTCACCCTTGCCCGCCAAGAAACCATCCTCAGCAAAAGGCGCATGGCCGCTCGCAGGCGGCTCAACGATGCAAAGGATGCGCTTCGCTGGCTGGAGCAAGATTACAAAGAAAACACTAACGAAAACCACCATGATCAAAAAACTAATTGAACTCTCAAGAACGTACTCATTCGCAGACGCAAAGCGCGACAGCAAGCGCGCGATCGAAGGCTACAAGAGCCGTCGCTTCCACCGCAATCTGAAAGTCGCCTGCCACTGCCATCACCAGACCTTGCGGCACATCATGCTCGCAGGTGGGGCGGTCGTCTTTATTGGCCTTCGCACCATCGCGGTATGAAACAACTCTCCGTGAAGTACGTCGGCCCTGCCCGCGGCCTTATCCCATTCTTACAGGCTATAAATCAGGCTTTAATCGAGCATCGTCTAAGAACCAACCAACGAGTATGAAAAAAGTCATTCGCGACGTGGACGAAAAGCGAGGCATCGCTCAGATCACCGTCGCAGACGAACGCTGGTACGTGAAGCCGGGCAAAGACCCCGAGAGCGGTATACCCGTCTACACCCCGGTCCCATCCGTCACCTGGATAGCCGGCTACTGGCCCAAGGGCGTCGGCTTTTACAAATGGCTGGCGGACAAGGGCTGGGATGAGGCCGAGGCCGTTAAAGCCGCCGCCGGAGATCGCGGCTCCCGCGTCCACCTTGCCATCGAGCGCATCCTCAACGGCGAAGAGTTCCGCATCGACACGAAGGTGCAGGATAAGCACCGAAGCACCGAGCAGGAAACATACGAGACGGAGCTGACCTACGAGGAGCTGCTGTGCGTCAAGAGCTTCCTCGACTGGCGCGACGCGACGAAGCCCGAGATCATCGCCACCGAGACCGTCATTTTCTCCGACATCCACGGCTACGCCGGAACGGTAGACTTGGTGTGCCGCATCGACGGCGTGCCCTACGTCATCGACTTCAAGACCGGTAAGCAGGTGTGGAAGGAGTACGAGCTACAGGTCAGCGCCTACCGCATGGCGCTCGAAAACGGCGAGAACCCGCTCCACGAGAAGAACCCCAACGGCACGGACGGCAAGCTGGTCGATATGTCCGGCCTGAAAACAGCCATCCTCCAAGTGGGGTATGATAGGAACAAGGCGGGCTACAAATTCACCGAGATCGACGACGCCTTCCCGCTGTTCAAGGTAGCGCAGCAGATTTGGAAGGCCGAAGTTGGCACGAACACGCCGGGCTTCACCAAGCGGGACTTCCCGATTGTACTTTCGCCAGCGGTGAAGAAGGAGGAGGCCGCCCATGGCGATCCATCGGCGAAGCCAGCAGGAGAGATAATGGTTCCGAACGCTCTGGAAGCTGATGCGCGTGAGGTGCTTGCGGTAGATCCTCCTCCGTATAAGAAAAAGCGCAGACGAAATCACGCATAGCGTATGGACGACAATGAGCACGACGAATTGATGAAGGCGATGGCGGAATCACACGCTGACGAGATTGCCGAGTTGATCGATGACCACAATGAGGGACTACGGCGGTTGAACGCAGAAATAGACAGTTTAAAAGAAGCATTGGACGACGTTTACACAGCCATAAAAAAATTCATATGAACCCCGACCTAGCAAAAGAATTAGCAGAAGCCGCCGGTGAGAGCCACTACCGCACCGTGCGGCCTATCGAATTGAACGAGGTGTCGCTCAACGGCGACGGCGGTACCGACGAGATCGAGCCCGGCAAGTTTGTGCGCAAGGGCGGCTTCTTCCGCAAACGGCTTTACGCCGGGCACCGGAACCGCAACGAAAAGCCGGGGGAAGTGAACCTCGGGTCGCCCATCCAGATCGTCTTCCTGCGCAAGCGCCGGAAGCTGGTGGAGCGCGGCGGCACCGACGGCAAGATCCTCCGCGCCACGAACGAGCACAACCACCCCAAAGAGGCCGTGACGCTCTTCGACGCCGTGACGGGCAAATCCGAAGACGGCATCGCGGCCGACCTCCGTACCAAGCACACCGGCCTGCGCACCGTCGAGATCATCTACGCGCTGCTCATTGACGAAAACGCGGAGCCCGAGCTGGTGCGGCTCGTGGTGAAGGGCGCATCCCTCGGCAGCGACGCCAAGGCCGACAGCACGACCGACCTCTACAAGTACATGGCCAGCTTCAGCCCCGACGAGCACATGTGGGAGTACTACACCGACCTCTCTGCGGTGATGGAAAAGGGGAAGCAGACCTACTTCGCCATCGACTTCAAGCGAGGCGAGCAAATCGACAGCGACACGCTCGCCGGCGATGTAGCTCCGGCACTCCGCAAGGTGCGCGACAACTGCGCGGCGGTGGATCGCTCGCGGCAGGAGAAGATCGCTGCGGGCGCCACGACGGCGCCGGCCGAGCGCGAGGAGGAGGTGCAGGAGGAGGCCAAATATCCCGAGGACGCGCCGAGCGATGATGATATTGCCAGCTCGATTCCTTTTTGAGGTATGGCTTCCGAAGCACAGAAAAGACAGGCGAACAAAACGGGAGAACTCGCCTACTACCTCACGCTTATGAAGATTGAAGGCCACACAACATGGCGCGCACATCTATCCGGTCATGCAACGGGTTTTCAAGAGGAATGGAGCACAGGAAAGCATCCAGCAATCACGGAAAAGCAAGTCTTCCGCATTGACCGCATCACAGGTGCCATCAAGGCCGCCTAGCCTATGCACCTCTCCCTCGAACACATCGAGAAGGAAATGGCCGGGCAACCAGTGCCCGGCCGCCTGGCCGACTACCGCATCTACCTGGCCGCCCTCTACTCGCTTCGCGCCGCCGAGATGCAGAAAATCCTAGGCGGCAAAGCGGCGCTCTGGCTCGACATCCGTGCCGAAAAGAACAGCGACACGGCGACCGACCGCGAGTGGGAGACGACGACAGGGGGTCAGCGGGAGATACAGCTCAAGTGGGAACTGCGCCGGATCGACAAGCTCAGCTCCGCGATCAACACCAAGCTGCGCGTGATGGAGGGAGAGGCGCGCAACCAATTCTGATATGGAACGCCTCGGCAAACTCCTCGGCAATCCATACAGAAACCCGAAGCGCACGGCGCGTAGTGAACGTCGGGACTTGATGGACACCATCCTCTCCCGCATAAACCCCGACCGCATCCGCAAGGGCTACCCGCCGCTGACCCACGGGCGGCTCGGATACCTGCTCGCCGGCATCCCGACGCGCGATCTCTATGCGCTGATTTCGAAGTGCAACGACGCGGAGCGGCGTGGCTTCCCGTGGGGAGCGATATTCTTTAAAGAAATCAAACCTAATGATCTATGAAACCTCTCAAACTCACCAAACAACAGCGCAAGGTCCTGGACTACATCAAAGCGCACCCCGGTGCGACAACCGCCGACATCCAGCGCAACACCTTCATCACCTGCCCCTCGGGCCGCATCACCGAAATGCGACAGATGGGCGTGCCGATCGTCTCGATCGGCCAGAAGAAATACAGCGGCGCGAAAGCCTTTGAGATGTACGCGATCCGGGAGCCCAAGCCGCAGCAGCTCGCAATGGTATGACCCACATCGAACAAGCAATCAGAGAAGCAATTGATGACGGATATGACCTCAAGATAGGGCTCTATGGTGAGTACATTCGATTCTCGCACGACGGCTCACGCGTAGACGTTCTCGTATATCAAGAAATCCTACTCGACCTTCTCTTCTGGCGGGCACTCGGTAAAGCGAGAGAATGGGAAGATACGATGTTTCCAGTCGAATATCAAAAAACTAATGGAGATAGGGAACCTCTCTATTGGAAAGGTGAAAATGGACACCAATACACCCCGCACGTCGAGGGCTGGCGGTTTCACTGGCACCGCTTCATCGACCATCTCGCAGAAGCGAAGGATGCGGAGAGTTTTTTCGCTGACCTCCTCACTTAGTCGCCTCTGGCCTCCGTTCCTGATTGAATCTCCTTATTTGCTCCGCCGACCAATATGGACCGTGAATCCCCAAGTCGTTTCGAGCTGCTACCGCAAAGTTATTGTGCAGGCGAACAAACTCTGCACCTTGAATTTTATCCCATTCGGTCTTTCCTATCTTCGGGCATTGTATAGAGTTTCCGCCTACTTCCCCCGTGCAATATGAAACAAGGTTCCTGAGGTCGTCGTACATTTCTATCGGGCTGAGTAGGAGGACTCTATCGACCACTCCATGAAGTTCAGCAATGGCGTCTCTAACTAAGAGGGCCTGCTTTGCGTGTTCGTCGGTATTACAGTCAGCAATATAGGCGGCTATAGCTACGAAATGTACGGTCTCGCTCGCTTTGAGAACGTCATTATACGCGTTTAGAGCATGATCGCGCCGCCAGTTTCGCTCGTCGCTTTTCTCTTTCCTCTGTGCCAGAAAATATGTTGTTCCCGTTGAAATTATCGCGCCGATGAGTACGCCTATTAAGGCAATAATTGCCGGCGCAACTGTGCCCTTCATTCTAAGTTCCTCCTATTCGCCCCACCTCACCGACACCAGCTCCCTTCCCCGCACATCGCACTCCCGGCAGCGCAGCCGCCGCTGGAGATCGAGCACCCTCTCATACGGCTTCATCCCCGCCGTGGCGAGCATTTGACCCGTCAGCAGGTCGGAGTGGCCGCAGCCGCACTCGACCTTGACGAGATCGCTCGGCCCGAGGTCTTCGAGGCGCGCTTCGAAGAGAGCCTTCATCGCCGCTCCGATTGAGAACGAAACAGGTACGACCAGCGGATAGATTCGTCAACGCCGAATCGTGCAGCTATATTCAGGGCATGGAAACGATTGAACTTTCCCCCGACGACACGGCGACCCTCATCGACTACGCGCGCAGCAAATATGCGGAGGAGCGCTACCCGCTCTCGCCGGCGCTGCGCCAGGTGCGGGAGGTGCTAGAGAAACTCAACCCGAAGCCGAAACCGGAGGCTCGACCGCCGGCGAGGCCGCACGAGCCAAGCATGGTGCTGCGGAAGAAGCGGCGGCACTGACACCTAATCAGCACCTTTTTGCTCTAACTGTTTGAAAGAAAATCCTAGACAAGTATTCGACAATTCGCTGTGCGGCTACCGCTTCGCCGGGCTGCCGCGCATCCTGGCGATCGCTCGCGACGCCAAGAGCGGCCGCGCCCGCACGCCGATCCGGGTGGTGCACGAAACGCCGGTGTCGGCGCTGGTCGACGGCGGCAACAATGTCGGCTACGTCGCGGTCTATCGCGGCATGGAGATCGCGATCGCCAAGGCCAAAGCGGCCGGAATCGCCTCGGTCGGAATCTGCAACAGCTATTACAGCGGCCGCAACGCCTACTACCTCGAAAAGATCGTCGAGGCGGGCTTCGTCGGCATGCACACCGCGAGCGGCGCGCCGCATGTGGTGCCGCCTGGCGGTCGCCGGCCGGCGCTCGGCACCAACCCGATCGCCTTCGGCTTCCCGTCGCGCGAGGGTCCGGTGATCTACGACATCGGCACCGCCTCCTTGATGTGGGGCGAAGTCCTGCTCAGCGCCGAGACCGGCGAGGAATTGCCGGCGGGCCTCGCCTTCGACGCCGACGGCAACCCCACGCGCGACGCCCGCGCTGCCGCATCGGGCGGCGTCGCGCCGTGGGGCGGCCACAAGGGCTACGGCCTCGCCTTCGCGATCCAGGCGCTGGGCCTCCTCGCCGGCGCCGCGGTGCCGCGCGGCAAGGCCCAGGATTACGGCTTTCTGTTTCTCGTCGTCGATCCCGCCGCGATGCTGCCGGCCAACGATTTCGCGGCGCGGATGAGCGAATTGGTGGGCGCCGTCAAGGCAACGCCCACTCAGCCCGGCGCTGCCGAGATCCGCATCCCGTCCGAGCGCGCCTTCCGCGAGCGCGAGCGGCGCCGGGTCGAGGGCATCCTCGTCGACCGCGCCGTCATCGCCGCGCTGGAGGCCCTGTAGGGCGACCCCTAAGTTCAAGTCTTGTTGCGCTGCGCTTAGCGGTCTAGCGTCTGGCCGTCACCCCCCCCCAACCGGAGGCAACCCGATGATCGTCGAATTCCGTACCTACCGGCTGAAACCCGGTTCGATCGCCGAGGCCGAGAAGCGCTTTGGCGAAGGCCTGACGAACCGCACCAAGGTGTCGCCGCTCGGCGCCTTCTGGCACACCGAGGTCGGTCCCTTGAACCGCATCATCCACGTCTGGCCGTACGAGGATTTCGCACACCGCGCCCAAATCCGCTCGCAGAAGATCGACGGCTGGCCGCCGAAGATCCAGGAATTCATCGAGGAGATGAACAGCGAGATCTTCATCCCGGCGCCGTTCTCGCCAAAGCTCGAACCGCGCCAATTGGGCGGCATCTACGAGATCCGCACCTACACGATGGCGCCGGGCGCGATCCCCGGCCAGATCGACCGCTGGGCCACCGCGATCGACAAGCGGACCGAGCTGTCGCCGCTGGCGTTTGCCGGCCATTCCGAATTGGGCGGGCTCAACCGCTGGCGCCACATCCGGGCAACAAGGATCAGGCCGCGCCCTCCCGCTCGCCTCGCTCCGGGGCATCCCTTCGTGTAGGATGCTCCGGCAGCGGTAAAGGGGACAGTGCATGAGCCTGATGGCCGGGAAGCAGGGGCTGGTCATGGGCGTCGCCAATGACCGCTCGCTCGCCTGGGGCATCGCGCGGGCGCTGCACACTCACGGCGCGCGGCTCGCCTTCACCTACCAGGGCGAGGCGCTCGGCAAACGGGTGCGGCCGCTGGCCGACAGCCTCGACAGCGACCTGGTCGTCGACGCCGACGTCACCGATGCAGCCAGTCTGGATTCTGCGTTCGCCGAGATAGCCGGGCGGTGGGGCCGGCTCGATTTCCTGGTGCACGCGATCGCCTTCTCGGACAAGAACGAGCTGACCGGCAAATACCTCAACACCAGCCGCGACAACTTTCTGAAGACGCTCGACATCTCGTGCTTCTCGTTCACCGATTTGTGCCGCCGCGCCGCGCCGCTGATGACATCCGGCGGCAGCCTGTTGACCCTGACCTATGCCGGCGCCGAGCGGGTGATGCCGCATTACAACGTGATGGGCGTCGCGAAGGCGGCGCTGGAGGCCAGCGTCAAGTATCTCGCGGTCGATCTCGGCGGCGACAACATCCGGGTCAACGCGATCTCGGCCGGCCCGATCAACACCGTAGCGGCGCGCGGCATCGGTGATTTCCGCTACATCCTGCGGTGGAACCAGTACAACTCGCCCTTGAAGCGCAACGTGACGATCGACGATGTCGGCGGCGGCGCCGTTTACCTCCTGAGCGATCTGTCGGCCGGCGTCTCGGGCGAGGTGCACCACGTCGATTGCGGCTACCACGTCGTCGGCATGAAGGCGGTCGACGCCCCCGACATCTCGGTGGTGTGATGCGCAAAATCAACAGAGCGATGGCCCTAAAAGCCCCTCTCCCGCACCGCGGGAGAGGGAGGGCCCCATTGCGCAGCAATGGGAGGGTGAGGGTCTTCTCAAAGACTCTTGGGTTAGACCCTCACCCGCCTTCGGGCTCCGCCCTCAGGCACCCTCTCCCGCATTGCGGGAGAGGGGCTTGCGGCGCTCGCTAGTCCAATGGCCGGCAATAGTTTCGGCACGCTGTTCCGCTACACCAGCTGGGGCGAGAGCCACGGGCCGGCGATCGGCGTTACCGTCGATGGGGTGCCGCCACGGATCCCGCTCGTTGAAGGCGACATCCAGCAGCGGCTCGACAAGCGCCGGCCGGGGCAGTCGCGCTACACGACGCAGCGGCAGGAGCCGGACCAGGTCAAGATTCTGTCCGGCACCTTCGAGGGGGTGACGACCGGCACGCCGATCCAGCTGATGATCGAGAATGTCGACCAGCGCTCGCGCGACTACCGCAACATCGCCGACCGCTTCCGTCCCGGCCACGCCGACTACACGTATTGGAAAAAGTACGGCATCCGCGATTACCGCGGCGGCGGCCGCGCCTCGGCGCGCGAGACCGCCTCGCGCGTCGCGGCCGGCGCCGTGGCGCGCAAAGTCCTAGGGCCGGGCATCACGATCCGCGGCGCGCTGGTGCAGATCGGTCCGCACAAGATCGACCGCGCCGCGTGGGACTGGTCGATTGTCGAAGACAACCCGTTCTGGTGCCCCGACAAGGCGATGGCGGCGCGCTGGGCCGCTTATCTCGACGGTGTGCGCAAGGCCGGGTCGTCGGCCGGCGCCGTCATCGAGGTGGTGGCCGAGGGCGTGCCGGCCGGGCTCGGCGAGCCGGTCTACGACAAGCTCGACGGCGATCTGGCGCGCGCGATGATGACGATCAACGCCGTCAAGGGGGTCGAGATCGGCGCCGGGTTCGGCGCGGTGGCGCTCGGCGGCGAAGAGAACGGCGACGAGATGCGGATGCGGGACGGCAAGGTCGCGTTTTTGTCGAACAACGCTGGCGGCATCCTTGGCGGTATCTCAACGGGACAGGACATCGTCGTGCGCTTCGCGGTCAAGCCGACCAGCTCGATCCTGAAGCCGATGCGCACCGTCGACAGCGAGGGCAACGAGGTCGAGATTGAG
>Ga0207090_1123_pt1 | contig 17828 bp, 12 predicted proteins | sample Alteio_BWMinHeat_50_FD_153565 | JGI IMG/M metagenome (GOLD analysis project Ga0207090, IMG submission 153565) | Enriched cells from forest soil in Barre Woods Harvard Forest LTER site, Petersham, Massachusetts, United States -... | ecosystem: Environmental > Terrestrial > Soil > Temperate forest >...
GGAATCGACATTTCGAACAATGTGAATCCGATTCGACAGCTCAGTTACACCTTCAAGTGGCTCGCTCCGGCGAATACGGCTTTCCTCTCGCCCAGCCAGATCGGAGCCTTCACGAGCAGCACTGGATCGGTGTCCGGTCTGATCGATCCTAAGATCCGGGATCCTTATTTGGACGATTACAGCGGTTACATCGAGCACGAAGTGACGCACGCCTTAACCCTCCGCACCGGTTTCGTCTATCGCAAAGCGGCTCATAGCTGGGCCCAGGTGGAGCTGAACCGCCTCACCTCCCTGTATACGCAGCCGGTGACTGTGAACGATCCGGGACCCCTTGGAATCGGCGCCAACCCTCTCGTCGTGTGGGACGTTCCGGCGAGCACGTCTCTACCGGCCAGCCTTCCGCAGTATCAGACACCTGATTGGAACAACTCGTATTACCGCAATATCGAGGCGACTCTCACGGGCCGTGTAAACGGCAAGTTCTCGATGAGCGCGACATTTCTGGGTACCTGGACGACCGGTTTACAGGACGCAACGGCAACAACCTCAATCAATCAGCTTTCCGTAACGGCAGCGCAACCAGTGCAACCCAACATTCTCCAATACAACAACTACTCGGCCTACAACAGCTTCGTGCATGTCTTCGGCACGTACCGGGCAAAATGGGGAATCGTCATTTCTCCCATCTACCGGTTCCAACTGGGCCCTCCAATGCAGCGAGTGCTGACCGTCTCGGGTTTGCGAGTGGGCACGACCACGATTCCAACGGGACCTATCGGACAGTACCGCGGCGACAACATTTCGATCTTCGACACCCGGATCGAAAAGCACGTCACGTTCCACGAGCGGTATCAGGTTGGATTGTTCTTGGATGTGTTCAACATCAACAACAGCAACGCGGCGCAAAACCAGGACAACGTGACTGGTTTCAAGACCATCACGGTCAACGGCCAGAAGACCACATATCAGCGGTTCCTTTCGCCAACCACCGTGATTTCTCCGCGGATTTTCCGCCTGGGAGCGAAGTTTACGTTTTAGCTAGACGCGTATGGAAGGAGTGCGGTGACGATGAGACCCCATGTTGGTTTTGCGGCCATCTGCGCAGCTATGGCCGCTCGAAGTTTCGCAGCACCGCCTCCGAATCTGGCGGCCATGAAAGCGGATGTCCTCGGCGACGTTGACACCATGAAAACGCGCACGCAGATCATGGTGGACCAGATCTTCAGCTACGGTGAACTCGGCTTCCAGGAGTTCGAAACCTCGAAATACCTGACCGGCGTCTTGGAGAAAGAAGGCTTCGAGGTCGCTCGCGGCGTAGCCGGGATCCTGACCGCGTGGACGGCAACCTGGGGGTCCGGAAAACCTGTCATCGCTCTTGGCTCCGACCTCGACTGCATCCCGCAGGCTTCCCAGAAGCCCGGAGTCGCTTACCACGATCCCATCATCGCGGGAGCGCCTGGGCATGGCGAAGGCCATAATTCGGGACAAGCCCTGAACATCATCGCCGCGCTCGCGGTGAAAAAGGTCATGGAGCGCGAGCACCTGCCTGGCACTCTGATGCTGTGGCCGGGTGTGGCCGAGGAAGATCTCGGGACGAAAGCCTACCTGGTGCGCGCGGGCATCTTCAAGGACGTCGACGCCGTGCTATTCACACACGTGGGGACGGACTTAGGCGTTTCCTCTGGACCTGGGGGCGGCACCGGACTGATTTCGATCGAATACACGTTTCACGGAGAAAGCGCTCACGCGGCCGCGGCTCCCTGGCGGGGCCGCAGCGCCTTGGGCGCGGTCGAATTGATGGACTCCGGCTGGAACTTCCGGCGCGAGCACCTGCGCCTCAGCCAGCGCTCCCATTACGTGATTACCAATGGAGGCGACCAACCGAACGTCGTCCCTTCGAATGCCTCGGTCTGGTATTACCTGCGCGAGACCGACTGCGAGCACATCAAGGAGTTGTGGGACATCGCTGACAAGATGGCACAGGGCGCGGCGCTGATGACGAACACCACATTTACCTCCCGCGTTCTCGGATCGGCTTGGCCAGGATATTTCAATAAGCCCATTACGGACGCCGTAACCGAAAACATCAAGGAGGTCGGACTACCGCAATGGAGCGAAGACGATCAAAAGCTGGCCAAAGCCCTGCAGCACGAGCTGAAGCAACCGGAGCGCGGTTTGGCGACGGAAGTTCGAGTAGCCGGAGCCAAAGTCGAGGCTCTCACGATGCTGGACATCTTGACCAATCCCGAGATCGTCAAATCTGCTTGGGATTACTTCGACCACGTGCAGACCAAGGACGTAAAGTACCAGCCCCTGATCCGTCCCGAGGACGAGCCTGCCATCTGGCTAAACAAAAAGATCATGGATGAATACCGCCCCGCCATGCAGAAGTTTTATTACGACCCAGCGAAGTACAAGACTTATTTGGAACAACTGGGAATTCGGTATCCCACGATGCGCGCAGACTGAGAGCGCAATCAGGCCATTGACCATGAGGAGAATCACTATGTTTCGGTGGACCCCGCGGCCCTTGCTGGCCGCCCTATTACTATCCCTTCCGTTGCTATCAGAGACCAGTGTGGAACGCAAGAATGGTCTCATCCCCATGTTGTGGGATGCGGAGCAGGGCAAACTGTTCTTTGAGCTTTCACAGCTCAACAAGGATTTCTTGTATTACACCTCGGTGGCCAAGGGCAGTGGGTCTGGCTCGGTGGGGTTGGAGTGGGCCGGTGCAGGAGAAGGAGGCGTCATTCAATTTCAGCGCGTGGGGCCAAAAGTGCTCGTAGTACAGAAGAACCTCCGCTTTCGCGCCGGCAACGGCGGACCTGAGCTTCAGCAAGGCATTGACGCTTCGTTTCCCGATTCCATTCTCGCGGCCTTGCCCATCGCCCGGTCGGAGGGCAATAAGGTCGTCGTAGACGCGACGCCGCTGGTCGTACGCGATGCTGTGGGATTCGCCGTTGCCCGGGGCGCCGGCGGTGGCGGTGGTCGCGGTGCCGCCGCTACCGAGGAGCCAGGTGGCCAGAACGACGCCTCCTGGCGCTTTGATCCCGCTCGCAGCACGATCTACCTCCCGCGAACCAAGGGCTTTCCCAAGAACACCGAAGTCGAAGTGACGGTCACGTACGAAGCTCAGTCCGGCGGTGCCCGCACCGCACCGGAGTCGAGGATTCTCACCGGGCGCCTTCACTACAGCTTCGTGGAGCCTCCAACCGGCTACCGGCCGCGCGCCGCTGACTTCCGAATCGGGGTCGGCAGTATCCGTTTTGCCGATTATTCCCAGCCCAACTCGGTGAGCACCAGCGTGGAATGGATCCGCAGGCACCGCATCGAAAAGAAAGATCCTTCGACGGCCCTGAGCGAACCGAAGGAACCGATCGTTTATTACCTGGATGCCAGCATTCCCGAACCGACTCGTTCGGCGGTAAAAGATGGTTTCCGGTGGTGGAACAAGGCCTTTGAGACGGCCGGCTTCAAGAACGCGCTGGAGATCCGCGACGCACCGCGCGAGATGGATCCCATGGATGTCCGTTACAACCAGATCTATTGGGTCAATCGCGACGAGCGCGGCTATTCCACGGGCGGCGGCTTAACGGATCCGCGGACCGGCGAGATTATCGCCGCCCGCGTGCGTCTGGAGTCGGACCGCGTTCGCACGGCTAGCCGCTATTGGCAGAGTTACGTTCCTCCCATTACCGGCGGTGCGGACGGCGGAGACGATCCTCACGATGACGGTTTTTACGCGCCTCTGGCGCCCTATGCGACGCCGGAAACAGAGCAGCAATTGGCGTTGTTGCGCGAAGCCCTGCTGACCGCTCACGAGACCGGCCACTCCCTGGGCTTCGGCCATAACTGGAACTCCAGTATCAATGACCGCGCCTCGGTCATGGAGTATCCGTCGCCGCGCATCAAACTGGTGAACGGGAAAGTCGACCTGACCGACGCCTATCAGAAAGAGATTGGGGCGTATGACATCATGATGGTGCGGTACGCCTACACCGAATTTCCCACGGACAAGGAGAAGGCCGGCCTGGATGCAATCATCAAGGACATGCGAACGCAAGGCCTTATCTTCACGCCTTCCACGGACCCACGATGGAACCGCTACGACGATCTGGCGGACCCTGCGGAATATCTGCGCCAGACCATCGCTCAGCGCGAAGTGCTGATGGCCGATTACGGCCCCAACGTTCTTCAACCTGGCGAGCCTTACGGAAATCTTCGCGGCATCCGCCTTTGGATGGCATACTTGCACCACCGGTGGGCTATCGATACTTCGGTGCGCTATATCGGGGGCATGTATCAGAATTTTGTCGTGAAAGGAGAGTCGCTGCCGCCCACAGAAATTGTCCCGGCAGCCAAGCAGCGCGAAATCCTTGGTCTGCTCTTGGAAACGCTCGAGCCTCAGAAACTTGCAATCCCTGAAAAACTGCTGGCGAGTCTCACGGTGTCAGTGGAAAATGGACCACGCCCAACCGGACCGGGACCGGATCTTGAGAACTTCACCAATGCGACGGGTTACGCATTCGACCAGTTGTCGGCTGCGCGCACGGTGGCTGGTTTGGTGTTCAATCAATTGTTCCAGCCGGATAAGGCCTCCCGCTTGATCAGCTTTGCCGACCGCCAGGCGGGCGCACTCACCCTACCGGAGACGGTCGAGGCGTGTGTCCAGAAAGTCTGGGCTATGCCGGCTCAAGGCGCCGAGAAATCGCTTCAGCGCCAAACCCAGCGGGTGCTCATCGATGCGTTGATGACCTTGGGCGCGAGTCCGGCTTCTCCGCCCGACGTCAAGGCAGTCGTAATGGCGGAGATTGGAATGCTTCGGACCAAAGTCGGGGAGATGAAGGATTCGGACGCGGTAACCGAAGCGCATCTGCGTCAGATCGAACGCGATCTCGGCCGGTATCTGCAGACCCCCACGATTCCCAGAAACTCGGCTCCGCCCGCGCCCGTCATGGCGCCGATCTAGTGCCACACGGCTTCGATGGCTGGATACAATCTGAAAGTTCGCGAGGACGCTTGCAAGTTGCCGGTCATCGAGGCCTTTTCATCACGATCACGGTCTCGCTATCGATGTGCATTGGTTGTGGCCGAACCGCTGTTCCGGCGCAGCCCCCGTCTCTCGACAGCGTGGTGCGCGAATACTTGCGGTTGGCCGTTGCCCTGGGCGAGCGCGATCCCGACGCCCTCGATTACTACTATGGTCCACCGGACTGGGTCGCGGACATTCGGGCCCAACCCCCTTCCCTCCCGCAAATCCGGGCCAAATCACTGGGGCTAACGCAGATCCTGGAGCACCTTCCGATGCCCGAAGCACAAAGTGGCCGGCGGAAGTTCCTCTTGGCTCAGCTTCGGGCGATTGCAACCCGGTCCGACCTTTTGCTCGGCGTCTCCCACAGCTTCGACCAGGAGGCCTGGCTGTTCTTCGGGATTCATCTCACGCCGGCGGCAGCCCCCGATCTCGCGGCGGTCCGCGCGCAACTACAGCGTCTTCTCCCCGGGAAGGGAGACCTTGCCGGCCGCTACGCGGCGTTCGACGAAAAGTACCTGATTCCACCAGATCGCCTGCCAGCCGTCATGGAGCGCGCCATCCAGGCTTGCCGGGACCAGACCCTGGTGCATTGGAAGTTGCCCGCCGGCGAGAAAGTCAACCTGGTGTACGTGCACGACAAGCCGTGGAGCGCTTACAGTTACTACCAGGGGAACTATCACAGCACGATTCGAATCAATGTCGACCTCGGTCTTACGATTGACCGCGCGCTTCAGTTGGCTTGTCACGAAGGCTACCCGGGCCACCATGTCGTTAACACGTTAACCGAGGAACTACTGGTGCGGGGCCAGAAACGCCAGGAATTTTCGGTTCAGCCTACCTTCAGTCCCCAGTCCCTCGTGTCGGAAGCTACCGCCACCGTTGCCCCCGGCCTTGCCTTTTCCGGGCCGGAACGCATCCGCATCGAGCACGACATACTAATTCCGCTGGCGGGGTTAGAGGCCGGCAATACCGGAAGCTACCTGCTGGTGGAGGGACTGGTGGACTCGCTCCATCCGGCCGAACTTGCGGTGGCGCGGGATTACCTCGATGGCCGATTGGAATTCGTGCGGGCCGCCGCCGCGATGCAAGATCAGGCTCTGATGGCGCACCCCGATGCCGCACTGCGCTATTTGAACGAATACCGGACGTATGTAATCACTTACACCCAAGGCCGGGACTGCGTGGAAGGTTGGCTGGAAAAGTACGGCGCGCCAAGGTCTGAGCCGGATAGCCGCTGGGCGGCCTTTCGCAAACTCATCAGCGCGCCGGGGGGTCTCCTCGACGCTGAAATCGCGTACTGAACCAAACTGAAACAACTGAAACACTTTTCCCTTGATCGCTTTGGAAGGGTGTTGTAAACTGTGGCAGTCGGGGGAGAGACCACCGTCAAGTGGCGGTTGGCACCGAAGGGGCAAACGGCGCACCGTCTTCGCCGCGAAACTCTCAGGTAACCAGGACCCCGCAACTGCACCCTCTGAAACGCCGGTGTCGGCCACAGTGTTGTGGTTTCGGGAGCCCGGCAGTTGGCAACCTCGCCAGCTAATACCGACAGAGGATTCCCAGCCAACAATCGCTCTTCGACGAGCACAGCGATTTCGCCGAAACCGGGAATGCTCTGGTACACGGTGCGGCTTGCGATAGAGCCCCGCCAATCAAAGGTTTAATCATGTCTGTGATTTCAATTCGGGACTTAACCAAGATTTACCGAATGGGCGATATTTCCGTGCATGCCCTGCGCGGCATCTCACTGAACATCAGAGCCAGTGAGTTTGTTGCCGTGGTGGGGCCGTCGGGCTCGGGAAAATCGACGCTCATGCATATTCTGGGGTGTCTCGACCATCCCACCAGCGGCCAATACCTCCTGGATGGCCGCGATGTTTCGAAACTGAATGATGACGAATTGTCGAAAGTGCGTAATCGTCAAATCGGCTTCGTCTTCCAGGGGTTCAATCTCCTGTCGCGCACGTCCGCTTTGGAGAACGTGGAACTGCCTCTGCTCTACGATAGCGGCAACCTCACGGCCGCCGAGCGGAAGCGGAGGGCCCTGGAGGCGCTGGCCGCCGTCGGGCTGGACGAGCGTACCGAACACCATCCTAACCAGCTTTCCGGCGGGCAACAGCAACGCGTCGCGATTGCGCGAGCACTGCTCAATGCCCCGTCCATCATTCTCGCGGATGAGCCCACCGGGAATCTGGACAGCCGGACCAGCGTCGAAGTGATGGAGATTCTCCAGGATCTCCAGGCCAAGCGTGGCATCACTATCGTACTGATTACACACGACCCCCAGGTGGCCGAGTACGCCTCGCGCATCGTAACTTTCAAGGACGGGCGGATTATCGGAGACCGCCCCAATGAGCGCCAGCGCCTGGCCGTCGACGAGCTGGCCAACATGCCGGAGCCGGTGGAGGAAACAGCCTGATGACTGTTCGCTCGAGTCTCCATATATCCTTGCGCGCGCTCAGCCGGAACAAGCTGCAAACCGCGCTGACCATGGTCGGAATGACCATCGGAGTAGCCACCGTGCTCACCATGATTTCGGTAGGCAGTGGGGCGGAAAGCGCTATCGAAGATCAAGTCAAGGCAGCCGGCATGAACCTGATCGTGATCACCGCCGGTAACTACAAAGTTAAGACCGACGACGATTACGGCGTGATCGAGCCGTCGGCCTACCTCTATCATCGGCACCGCCGGGAGTTCATGCTTCAGACGGCCATCTGGGATTCGCGTCAAAATGCCCGGTTCGGTCTGATTCACGCCGAGGACGATCCGCTCGCCGTGCACGATCATCCCACCGCCCGCCAACGTCTGGGTGACTCCGAAGCCGGATTGGGAGCTGCGGCCACACTGACACCGGGCGACGCGGAGGCCATCGGCAAGCTGCGCGCCGTGCAGTACGTCTCTGGGGGTGTTCACCAAAACGTGCATGTCGTGGCCGGCGGCAAACGTTGGTTCACGCGAATTCACGGCGATGATGTTTCGCTGCCGCGCATCCGGCGCGCCTGGGTTTTCACACGCGGCCGCTTTTACAGCAAAGGTGAGCAGAAGGATGCCAAGCAGGTTGTGGTGCTGGGCGTGGTTGCCAGCCAAAAACTTTTCGGAGACGAGAATCCGGTAGGCAAGACAGTTTCCATTTGGAAGCAGAATTTTGAAGTGATTGGGGTGGTGGGCAGCGGCAGTTGGATGGTAGCGGCGGCGCCCGGCGACGATCAGTTCGACGCCGTGTATGTCCCGTTCACCACGGTTCACAAGCTTCTGAATCTTTCCAAGCTGAACGACATTACGGTCACGTGCGCATCCAGCGGCGACGTAACGCGAGTATCGACGGCGATTACGAACCTGATTCGCCTCCGGCACAGCATCACCAATGAAAAACCGGACGATTTCACAGTGACAAGCCAGGCCCGCAAGGCGCTCGCCACGGGCGGCATGCGGCCGGAGATGGCCAAGGCAGTGGTTGGGAACATGGCAGGCCTCGAACGCGTCACGTTGGAGCAACTCGGCAAGACGCTCGATCGCGCCAGCAAGACGATGACGGCCTTACTGGCCAGTATCGCCGCCGTTTCGCTCCTGGTGGGCGGCATCGGAATCATGAACATCATGCTCCTCTCGGTGACGGAGCGGACGCGCGAGATCGGGATCCGCCGCGCCGTCGGCGCCCGCGCCGGCGACGTCCTGCAGCAGTTCCTGCTTGAAGCAATCGTGCTGAGCGCGGTGGGCGGCTTAGCCGGTGTTGTAATCGGTGTGGGAGTCGCCAGTTCGATCTCTCAAGTGGTGCAATGGTCCACTTCCATCTCGTTGGCGTCTATCGCCGTCTCCATCGGTGTCGCGGCCGCAGTGGGCATTTTCTTCGGGTATTACCCGGCCCGGCAAGCCTCGCTGGTTTTGCCGATCGAGTCTCTCAGGTACGAATAAATGCTGCGCACTAGCTTTCGGATCGCCGTCAAAGCGCTTAATCGTCACAAACTGAGAACCGCGCTCACCATGCTCGGAATGACCATCGGGGTGGCGGCGGTGATCACCATGGTGGCGCTTGGCTCGGGAGCACAGGAAACCGTGTCGGACGATATCCAGTCGGCCGGCACGGCACTCATCAACGTGAGGGCGGGCAATTACACGCGCGGCGGCGAAGAGTCCAATATCGGGAGCGGGCTTGGAGCCGCTGCGACCCTAACGCCGGGTGATGCCGATGCTATTGCGAGGATCCCGGGGATACGCAGCTACGTTCCCGGCGTAAAGATGCGCGGGTGGGTTAACGCCGGCAATCAGAAGGCCTACGTCTCAATCTTGGGAACGGCTGCGGCGTTCACCCAGGTATACAGCCTCACTCTTCAACACGGGAAATTCTTCAAGCTGGGGGACGTGACTTCCGCTTCACAAGTCGTTGTCTTGGGACCTGGGCTTCGCGACCGCCTGTTCGGTCCCGATGAAAACCCTGTGGGCCAAATAGTCCAAATCCACAATCAAACATTCCGTGTCGTCGGCGTCCTCAATACGAGTGATGAAGAGCAGATGGAATCGGCGTATATGCCCTTTCCATGCCTCCAGAAGATTCTCGGAATCACATACGTGCATATCGTCATGATCTATGCCACCCAGGCTGGCGAAACTACGCGAATCGCCGATGACATCAAAACTCTGCTTCGCAAACGCCATCGCCTCGACACATCCCAAGCCCTGGAGCGTGTGAAGCGGACCGGGCTAGGCGGCGACCAAATGCCCCACTCCGGAACAGGTTCGATGGTCCCTGACGACTTCACCGTGAAAACCCAGGCCGTGGAAGCCCTAACCAAAGGACTCTACACGTCGGTCGCTGCGTTTGTGCTGGCAAACATGCCCAAAGTCGACCAAGCCAATCTCACGGAAATGGCGGGCACGCTGAATCGCGCCGGTTCCACCATGACCGCCTTGTTGGCGGCGATCGCGACGATTTCCCTAGTCGTCGGCGGCATCGGAATCATGAACATCATGCTGGTTTCCGTCACCGAGCGGACGCGTGAGATTGGCATTCGCCGTGCGGTCGGCGCTCGGGCCAAGGACGTGTTGCTCCAGTTTCTGGTGGAAGCCGTCACTCTCGGTTTGTGTGGCGGGGCCGCGGGTATTCTGCTCGGCTTCATTGCTTCGTTTGCGGTCACCGAGTTATTGGAGTGGCCGGCTTCGGTCTCCCTTTCGGCCGTGGCTCTCTCGGTGGGAATCTCCGCGGCCGTCGGCATTTTCTTCGGCTTCTATCCCGCGCGGCGGGCTTCCCATCTGGATCCTATTAACGCGCTTCGCCACGAGTGATTCTCATGCGTCTCCTCCGATTCCTTGGACTCTGCCTGCTGCTGACGGCCGGTTCGACTAAGGCGTTCGGGCATGACGGCCAAGCCGACCATGTTGCGAAGCACGGCGGGATCGTGTTTACCAATGGACCGTTCGATCTGGAATTCGTGCTCCTGGCCCCCAAAGGGCGCTATGCCGTGTACTTCAACGACACATCCGGAGAAGAGTTGCCGGCCTCCATCGTGAGCGACGTTTCGCTCTCGATTCAGCGGACCGCACGGACGGCGGAGAGACTAGCGTTGCGGATTGATGATACGGGCGAGAGTTGGCTAGGTAGCGGAACTGTCACCGATACCCAAATCTCGACTGCCCGCGTTTCCTACCGCTTTCGCGGAAAAACAGAGCAGGCGGACGTTCCTTTCTCCACCGTCTTTCACGCCGAATTGAGCACCCCGCTGGCGATCAAGGCCGGCGCCCCGATCGCGCTCACGTTCGCCGTGAAAGACTTCTTTGGCAGGAATACAGGCGCCATGCAAATCGTGCACGAAAAGCCGATGCATCTGATGATTGTCTCCGCCGATCTTGCCGACTTCTATCACATTCACCCGACCCTTTCACCTGGCAGCGTGTTCCGCGTGAGTCATGTCTTTCCCCATGGTGGTGATTACCGCCTCTTTGCCGACTTCACGCCCGTGGGAGGGGGGAACCACATCGAGTCTTTCACTGTGAAGGTCCAAGGACCCGGGCGTCCCCCGATTCCTCTCGATCCAGCCTCCGGTTGGACCGCGAACTCGGGAAGCGTGCGGATGACACTCGCTGCCGACAAAGCCTTTCGCGCCGGCGAGGATATCAGCCTCTCCATGACTCTCGCCGATGCCAAAACCGGAGGGCCCGTTCACGATCTACAGCGTTACCTGGGAGCGTGGGCGCATATCGCGATCATCAGCCAGGATACGCAGGATTTCCTCCATGTGCACCCCATCGAAGAATCGCCCTCCGCCTCACCTCCGGCACCTGGAGCGCCCAGTCCGGCCACCATCCGAACCTCCGCGGGATTCCGGCGAGCGGGCCTCTATAAGATGTGGGTGCAGGTGCAACGTGCGAATCGCGTGATGACAGTTCCGTTCATTCTGCGGGTCGCCCCGGGAGCGGGCCCGCTCACTCAAATTCCGCAAGCCCCCACGGACGCCACGCTCATTAAAGTGAGCAGCGCCGGATATGAGCCATCCCGAATCCCGGCGAAAGCCGGACGGCCCCTGAAGCTGGCTTTCTTTCGCGTCGATGCGCAGAATTGTGGGCGCCTTGTGAAGTTCCCCGGTCTTGGCGTTGAGCGGGAATTGCCTCCCGGACAAACCGTGGTGATCGAAGTGACTCCCCGGAAGACCGGCCCCCTCGCCTTTAGTTGCGGCATGAACATGATGAAGGGCGAATTGTTGGTTCAGTAACTTTCCTCCCCATTTTCCCCCACTTCGCTGGCCGAGCCCGCCCCTGTGATAGACTGAAACCGCAAAACCTCATGGTGTGAGGACTCGATGCGTAATCTATTGGCCACGTTAGCCATAACTTGCGGTATAGCCGCCGGACAGTCCAAGGATGACGGTCTCACGGTTTTGATTATCGGGAACAACATTCGGCCTCTTGTCTTGGCGGCCATGGAGCGTGAGGTGGAGTCGAACCTGGCGCCTGCAGCTCTTAAGCTCACATGGAAATCCAAACAAGACCGGAATGGCGATCTCGTCGTGAGTGGACCCATGGCGGTTATCCATCTGCGCGGCCAATGCGTCGCCGATCCGCCGGTCGTGGCGGCCGCCGCGCGGTCTTCAGAAGGGGCCCAGCTCGGGGTCACGCACATCTCAGATGGACGGATCTTGCCCATCGCTGACGTTCTCTGCAACGCAGTTCGCGACTTCGTAAGCCCGGCTTTGCGAGGGAGCTCCGTTCACAACCGCGACGAGCTCTTCGGGCGGGCGCTTGGCCGCGTCTTAGCTCACGAGTTATATCATATCCTGCTGCAAACATCGGAGCACGGACCGAGCGGCCTAAGCCGCTGGGAGCTGCGCAGCACGGATCTGTTACTCCCGCAGGTCTCCTTCACGCTATCGGAAGAACGGCGAATTGAGGAATCTGCAATTGATTCCCTCAGTGGTTTTGTCGGGGACGGCGGAGGTCGCTAACAGACCGTCGACGAAACGTCACCATCTTTCACGACGACCGGGTCATGCTGGAACCAGTAATGCGTTCTGGTGAGCACGGTACGCCCCTTGTCCCAAATGATCTGCTGGTGGTGCAGGAAGCCGATCCGCAGCAAGCCATCGAGGACCTCGCGGGTGAACTTCGAGGCGTGCCACACATAGCCCACTTCCAGTAGCGCAGCGCGCTGGCTGATGAAGGCGGCGCTCGATGCCAAAACTAACGCCCAAGGGAGAGTGAGATGCCCACCACGCCTCCCCGGGGGGGGGACGTCGAAAACCGCGAATTCATGTCCCTTTTCCTTGGCCGCGCTCTCGGCCCGTCTCTTTCGGGCTTCCGGCGTACCAGCCGCCGCCCTTCCGCCTCCCGTCCAGGCCGCGCCCGCGCCGGCCTTCGACCGCCGTCAATCGGGCAAAATAAACTCGGCTCAAGCCAGTCTTCCGCAATCGGAGCTCGCTCCAGTGGTCGCGAAAAAACATCTCGTCGTCGTCCCCGCCTCGATAATCGCGATAGATTGGACCCGGCTCGTTCTTGCACAGCGTCAGCGCACCCTCGATGGCCAAGATCACACATCGCCACGTGCCAGGACCATCGATGTCACGTGGGTTGGTTCGGCGCCTCTTCGGGTGCACTACAATAGCCTTCGAGGACAGACCAAATGAGATGCCCGATCTTGCTCACGATTGCGCTTACGCTTTTCGCGGGCTCCGTACGCGCGCAGCTTGCCCAGCCGCCGGCCGGAGTATCGGAGGGCGTCCTGAAGGAATTGATGAACGCTTGCCCGGCAAATCCCAGACTTGCCAATCTGGAAGCTTCGCCCGTTTGGACGGGCTGGGGCGGACCGGGCAACGCCCGCTTTCAAACTAAAGCCGCTGCTGGTCTCACACCAACCGATGTACCCAAACTCGCGCTCAAGTGGGCCTTCGGACTTCCCATCGGCGCCAGCATGTACTCACAACCCTCGGTGGCATTCGGCAGAGTCCTTGTGGGCAATGACAACGGCGTCGTGTATTCGCTGGACGCCAAGAGTGGCTGCCTTTACTGGGCCCATCAGGCCGATATGTTTGGCCGGTTCGCTCCCATCGCCGCCCCGATCTCCGGCCACCCGGGGACCCGGTACGCAATCTTCTTCGTCACTCTTCCCGGTGTTGCCGGTTATACGGTTTCCCTGCTCCGCCGATTTCTCGGCGGGACGAGGAGGGTTTCTCCAGTTGCTTAGCATGACCTTGCCACCGTGCTGTCCCTACCAACCCCGCCGAAGTGTTTCGCCGCGTCAGTCCTTGCGACGCTCCATGCTGCCTTCGCCCGAGAAGTGAGGGCTCGGCCTTCGGAGTTCAGTACTTTCGAGGCCATATGGGTTCACTTGCGTTACGGCCCGGTAACTCGCTCACCGTCCGTGAGATGGCTTCGTCAATAGGCTTCAGGATTCTCAGTTTCCTTTCCTTCCTGCTATTCAAGCTACGGGGCTTAGACTTTTACCTCGGTGGGACTTTCACCCACTGATCATGCCAGCCTTCGCTGGACGCACACTTCTCGATCCTCGTCCAACCCGATAGGCAGATCGAGATTGCCCCGTCGCGATGGGGTCCGCTTGTGCAAGTCGCAAGACGGCTTCACTCGGCAACCACGGTAATCCGGCTTCGACTTCGCGAACTGCCCGCTACCCGCCGGCAATTGCCGCCGCGCTCCCTGCGTTCTAGCCGGCGCGCCCTGACGAGCGCCCTCGGAGGCGCCGCTCCCCGCTCTCCCCAACGCGCGCCTCCAACGCCGCGACGGTTTCAACCGTGGCTGCGGCGCGACGGTCCGCGCTGCGGCCCGCGTGCAGCTCGATCGGAAAGGGCGAATCGGGCGCAGCTCCGAGCGCTCTACGGCTCGCGAAGCGCGCTTCCGCGGCCAATCCCTGGCCGTAAGGGCGGCTGGTTCCCGCATCTGGACATGGCTGCCAGGCGTGCATTTCGTCAGCGGATACAGTTGGCACGCTGCCGTTCGATAGATGTTGATAAACGAAGTACAAAAAGAGCCAGTCTGCGCGATACTACCGCTGGTGGCTGGTCCGGTGCCATCTCGCCTACCGAGGGGCGCGGAATCCATACCTGGGTTTGAATCCGTTTTCCAACCGATCATCTTGATTGCGGCATCCATGATGGTCCTTGGTCATGAAATTCAAAAGGCCGATGGCGGTCCTTGTTTCTCGACGAAGTAGGCGATAGTGAGCCTTCCCCCACCCGCATCGTTGCCTTCGCCACCGCACGCAGGCCAAGGTGCACGGTGACCCTTGGCCGACACCTTGGTGGCTGGCATTCTGCCACTGAGTTCTGGTCTTTTGGGTAGGTTGACGAACAAGACTACGCGTACTAATGCTCCTTCCTTTCACCAAATCGGTACTCATGGTCCCTGTAACTTTCGGGAGCGGGAATTGCACTATCACAGCGTAGTCCCCGTTCCCATCGGCGCACACCAATCCCAATCTATGGATCTCTACAAAACTATTGGTGAGTTGTACGTCCAACGGGACAAGCTTGACCTCGTTATCGCCGCTCTGGAGGAACTGCAACGAGTCCAGCAGTCTGCTGACGGTTTAGCCGCCCCGCCGCTCAGGCGTGGACGCAAGTCCATGAGTGCCGAGGAGCGTCGCCAGGTTTCGGAGCGCATGAAGGAATACTGGCAAAATCGAAGAAGGCCTTCGCGACTACTTTGAGACGGTTAGGCCGCGGCCAATTCCTGCGCGGCTTGCGGTAGAGCACGCGCGGCTTGGTTGCCCAGCGGCCCAATTCGAAGCACCGTACCTCGCGCGCGAGTCGGTAGTCCGGCGGCTCGCGGGCCGGATCCGACCCGCGCGCCACCCGCCGGCAAGCGCCGCGGCGCTCACCGCGTTTTTGCCGGCGCCTCCTGTCGAGCTTCCCGGAAAGCGCCGCTCCCCGCTCTCACCAACGCGCGCCTTCAACTCTGGCTGCTCTGCGCCGGTCCGCGCCCGCAGCCGCGCTGCTCCATTTTCCTGCGCGACGGCCCGCGCAAGGCCGCTTCCGCTGCCAATTCCTGCGGGGGGCGCGGTAACGCGCGAGCCGCGGCGGAATCCAGACCGGAACCGGCGAAGCCACACTCTGCGGCCCGGGTTCCGAGCAGCCGTGGATGAAAACGGAGCGGCCGGACCGGAGTGCTACCTAAAGTTGAAAGATGAAATCGCCTTGGTGCTAGCCGATGTTCTCATGCCCTGGGTGAATGGCGTCAAGATGGCCGGGCATCAGGAAACCGTTTCTCTCAGCCGATCTCATCCAGAAGATCCGATCTGTGCTTGGCACTGCCACCGCGGCCCATAGGATTACGGCCAGCGCAAGTGCGCTGGTTCTATGGCACACACAATGGATTGTTGATCCCATGCGGGATCGAATAGGGCGCACTCTCAGTGGCAACTATCGATGCTCACGTTCTGCGTGCCGCTCCAGGAGCCCGTGAAGTTAGAACCACCGCCGCCCCTGGCGCCACCGACCACGAATTGCTTGAAAGCTTCCGGTGTTCCGGCATGATCACCACCGCCGGACGAACATGAGTTTCCGTGAGCTGGCAGGATCTGCATGGTGTTGTAGTCCGTACTGAAGGTCGTATAAACAGCTGCGCCCCATTTCCAGCTTGCGGATAGCCCCTCGTTATCGGAGCCGAAGGTGCCTTGCCATATTACGGAGCCGTTGACCTTGCCGCCGACGTTTGCAAAGCCGGCCGGCACCGCGAATGCCCTGCCCGTCAGGAATATCTCATCGCTTCCCGAAACCGGCACGGTCGTGTAGAACGTGTTGGTCACCGGGTCGAATGAGGTCGTAGCGCAGTTGACCGTGGGGTCGAAGGTAATCTGTGCATTCGGCACAATCAGGCTGTACGCTTGATCCGCGGCGAACTGAATGGTCGAATTCCGGAAGTAAACCCTTGTGCCCGTACTTGGTATTCCCGTAGCTGTGAAGTTGGCGTTGAACCAAATAAAGCTGCCCCCATTGATCGGCGTGGCATTGAAACTCGACGCATTGGCGGTCTGGGCCATGCATTTTGGTCCAGAGAACGAAATCGAATGGAGCGGAACTGCCACACTCAGAGCGATGAGAGCAGCCAAGAACGCGAGCCGCATGGTCCCGTTTTCCATCTTCACCATTTCTGTCCTCCGAGCCGGTGGCTCACCAGGAGAGTATAAGGTCTGGACATGAACGTGGCAATATCGCCTTTCTGCAACGCGGAGCCGTTATCGATAGGCAGCGGATCACCGCTCACTGTAGCAGGAGTTCGGTTTCCGCAACCGCAGCGTTTACGCAAGGCCGGAAAGCCGGAGAAAGGAGGCTGGACGCTGCGAGAAATAGCCCCCGATATTCCCTCTTAACGCGCGCCGGCAGCGAGCGCATTCTCCGAGTAGCGACAATCCATTCCCTATCCAGCGATCCACTTCAAACGCCGCGGGTTAAACGTCAAAGTCAATGCCTGCAAATCATGAACGCTCTGGCGTAGGAAACTCCTGAAGATTATGCAGCCTGACCGTTACTTCTTCAACAGCATCGTCCAATTGGACACCAGCGTTAGCGGTTCGGACGATTTCTGCTCCGGCCTGGCAGCCACCAGGAAGCGCTGGCCGTCGGCGGTGACGTCGTACGTCCAACCGCGGGTCGTGACTGTGGGAATGCCCAGCGAGCGAACCGCACCCACTTCGATGCTGCCGCCCTTTGCGGCGATCTCAACGGCCATCAAAATTCCGCTCAGACCTGCATAAAACAGTTCCTTCCCATCGTCGCGCCAACGGGGGTGCAAGCCTCCGGCCGTCGAGATCTGCCGTTTGCCGCCGGGTCCCGGAAACGGCGCAACATAGATTTCAGGCCGTCCGGATTCGGACGATGCGTACGCCACCCATTTCCCATCTGGCGAGAATCTTGCGTTGTTCTCGTCAAAGGGCGTCTGCAAGAACGGGAACGGCTTCCCAGCCGCTTCCGGCGCCATCGGCAGCACCCCGATCCCGTCTGCTGTTTTTGGATCGTTACGGGTAAAGAGCAGGAATTTTCCGTCCCGCGACCAACTGGAGGGATCCTTTGTGGCGCCATCCGCGTACAAGACTTCTCCGACCCCGTTGAGGTCAGTCGGTTTGCGGTACAGATCGTAGTGTCCCTTTTGGTTCGAACTGTAGACGATGCTTCTCTCATCCGGCGCCCACATCGCCTCTACCTCGACGGCCGGATCGAACGTAAAGCGCGTCCGCAGGCCTCGCGCGGCATCGTAGATCCACAAGTCGCTGTTTTGCCCGCCCAGTGTAACGGCGACGCTCTTACGATCCGGCGAGAACTCTAGCGCAAAAACAGTCCCGGCCTCGCCCAGCGTACCC
>Ga0207090_1124_pt1 | contig 17811 bp, 16 predicted proteins | sample Alteio_BWMinHeat_50_FD_153565 | JGI IMG/M metagenome (GOLD analysis project Ga0207090, IMG submission 153565) | Enriched cells from forest soil in Barre Woods Harvard Forest LTER site, Petersham, Massachusetts, United States -... | ecosystem: Environmental > Terrestrial > Soil > Temperate forest >...
GCGCAGGTTTCGTGGGCGGTGACGAAGAACAACCGCAGATTCGGATCGAACGTCGGCGGCTGGAAGTTCGTACCGCCGTGATTGTCGGGCAGGCAGTTTGCCGGCGATCCGATGTTGTCGAGGACGACCGGCCGGCCGTCGGCGCCGATTTCCCTGGCCCAATTGGATCCGTCAATGAATGGCCTGGCGACCAGCAGCTTTCCCGATTCGCGATCGAGCGTATAGAAAAACCCGTTCCGGTTGGCGACCATGATTACTTTTCGAGGCTGGCCGCCGATCGTCAGGTCGGCCTGCACCGGCACATGGGCCGAGTCCCAGTCGTGTATGTCGTGTGGCGTGAATTGGTAGTGCCACCGCAGTTTTCCAGTGTCGGCATCGAGCGCGAGGAGGGAACAGGTATAAAGATTGTCGCCGTTCCGATCGTCGCCGTAGTAATCGGGATTGGGATTGCCCGTGCCGTAAAACACGAGGTTGAGCGCGGGATCGTAACTGCCCGTTACCCAGACCGCTCCGCCACCCCGCGCCGCGACATCGGCGTTTGGCCACGAGTTGCTGCCCGGCTCGCCAGGCGATGGAATCGTATTGAAGCGCCACGCACGCGCTCCGGTCTTCGCATCATAGGCATCGATGTAGCCGCGGCTCGAGAAGTCTCCTCCGGCAACACCGATAATCACTTTGTTTTTGACGATGAGCGGCGCCGCTGTGATCGCGTTGGCGTTCTTGAGATCGCCGACCGCGACATCCCACATCAAATCGCCGGTCTTCCGCTCCAGCGCAACGAGGTGGGCGTCAAGTGTGCCCATGTACAGCCAGTCGCCGAGGATCGCAAAGCCGCGATTAACCGGACCGCAGCATACCGAAGCGGAGAAGTTCGCAGGCAGCCTGCGGCGATAGCTCCAGATCGGACGGCCCGTCCGCGCATCGATCGCCCATGCCTGGTTGTTGTTCCCGGTCACGTACAGAATGCCGTCCACGACGAGCGGCGTGTTCTCCAGACCGCGTCCCGGCAGACCCGGCACATCGGTTTGGAATACCCACTGCGCGACGAGTCCCGCGACATTCTGCGGCGTCAACAGTTTCAGCGGACTATGCCGCTGCCCGGTGTAATCGCCGGAAAACGTGATCCAGCGGGACGGGTTCTTCAAACCATCAAGCAGATCCTGACCCGTAATCGGAGCCGGAGTTGTTTGCTGTTGTGCAGCAAACACGCTGACATGCCTTGTGAAACACAGGGACGCCAGGACACACAGAACGCCGCCAATCAGAACTCGTTGATGCTTCATAACGCTCCCTTTATAGTCGCGTCTTCCCCGACAGGCAAACTTAAACGTGGCGGGGTTTTGCCCAACGAGAGAGGGAAGGATCACAAAAGGCACAAAGCAGAACACAAGAGGCACAAAAAATCCGATTCATCAACCACTTTTTGACCTGCTTTTGTGTCCTTACCTGCGCCTCTTATATTCCGTTCCCGCCTCTGGGAGTGAGCAAAACTGAACAAACGGAGACATCGCGAACTGATAGCCTTAATAAGGAGTAATGTCTTATGTCCACAGCGCCTGATCCGGTAGTTGCGGAGCCCCCTGCGCCACCATCGCCAATTCCGTTTCGTCCCAAACCTGCGGTGAAGCTTCCTCCCCGAAGAAACCGGAACAAGTGGATTGTGATAGGTGGGGTCGTCCTTGCGCTGGCCGCAGGCGCCGAACTGTGGCGGATACATTCGGCGAACGCGATAACTTACGATACCGTGCCGGTGGAGCGAGGGGCTATCCAGGCCAGCGTGACGGCTTCGGGTACTCTGAACGCTGTTGTAGATGTGCAGGTGGGCAGCCAGGTTTCGGGCAACATCAAGGCTCTCTATGCCGACTTCAACACCCAGGTGACGAAGGGTCAGCTTGTCGCGGAAATCGATCCCCAGGTATTTCAGACGCAGGTTGATCAGGCCTCCGCGGCGTTGATGTCCGTGCACTCCGCCACGCTGACAGCATCCGCTCAAGTTCAGAAGGCGAATTCCGACCTTGCGGGGACGGTGGCGAACGAAAAGACCGCGGAGTCCGTGTCGGCGAAAGACCGGGCCAATGCGTTAAATGCAACGAATCAATATCAAAGGCAAGACGCCGCGTTCGCACGCGGACTCATTACCGGAACCGATCATGACCTGGCCAAAGCTGTCGAGGATGCTGCCGCAGCCCAGGTTGCAGCCGACCAGTCGCAGATTGAAGCCTCCAAACAGACCATCCAGTCGGCGCAAGCGCTGGTGCTTGTGACGCAGAACCAGTTGGGTTCTGCGCAAGCTCAGGAGCGGGAATCACAAGCGTCGGTGGAACAGGCCAAACTCAACCTGGAACGTACTCGAATCACGGCTCCAGTGGACGGCACAGTGATCGCGCGCCGCATGGATGTCGGCCAGACCGTCGCTGCATCGTTCGCCGCTCCGACGATTTTCGAAATCGCCCAGGACCTGACGAAAATGCAACTGGATACCAACGTGGACGAGTCGGATATCGGCAATATCAAGGCCAGCCAGGAAGCGACATTCACGGTCGATGCGTATCCCGGCACCACCTTCCATGGGCAGGTTGCGAACGTCCGCAAGGCGCCCATCAGTGCGCAAAACGTGGTGACATATGACGTGGTGATTTCGGTTTCGAACCCTGATCTCAAACTGTTTCCGGGTATGACGGCTAACGCCCGCATCATGACTGCTAAGGTGGATAGCACGCTCAAGGTTCCGAACGCTGTCTTGCGAAGCCATCCCACTCCGGCGGCGTTGACGCAGTTCGGCCTGCCCTCCGCCCCTGCGAATAAGCCGCAGGTTTACATCGTCCGAGGCGGAAAGCTGCAAGCTGCGCCGGTCACCTTTGGGCTCTCGGATGGAAAGTACACGGCCGTAACTTCAGCCGACTTAAACGAGAAGGACCAGGTTGTCGTGAGATTCAACATGGCAGCCGGCGCGCCGGCTGCCACTGCGCCAACGGCTCCGGGCGCCGGCGGCGGACGCCGTGGACCCGGGTTGTAATGCCACCACTGATCGATGTACGGGATCTGACCAAGACCTACTTGCTCGGGGAAGTGACGGTGAACGCCCTGGCGGGGGTGACCGTCGAGATCGAGAAAGGCTCATACTTAGCGATCATGGGGCCGTCCGGTTCGGGCAAATCGACCTTTATGAATCTGCTCGGCTGCCTTGACCGGCCAACCTCGGGACAGTATCTGCTCGATAGTATGCCGGTTGAAAGCCTCGATCGCGACCAACTCGCGGAGATACGGAATAGGAAGATCGGTTTTGTGTTTCAAAACTTCAACCTTCTCTCTCGCATGAGCGCTCTGGAGAATGTGAAGCTGCCGTTGTCGTACAAAGACACGGACACGCCTGACGGGGACGAGCAGGCCCAACTCGCGCTGTCCCTGGTCGGTCTGGCCGGCAGGGAAAACAATTTTCCCACCCAGCTCTCGGGCGGGCAGCAACAAAGGGTGGCCATCGCGCGCGCTCTGATTAACAAACCGCAAATCCTGCTTGCTGACGAGCCCACGGGCGCACTGGACTCCCGCACCAGCGCCGAAATAATGAGCATTTTCGAGGAGCTCAACCGCACCCAGGGTATTACCGTCATCCTGGTCACACACTCGGATGAGGTCGCCGCGCACGCGGACCGAATCATCGGTTTCCGCGATGGCCTTATCGTCAGCGACAAGCCGGTGAGCCATGCCCAAGTTGCACGCGAGGCTCCAGCGGCGGTTCTAACGCCTGCGGCGGTCGCGCAATGAAAAAATTAATCTCATCCATCCGCATCGCCTTCCGGGCGCTGACGATGAATAAGCTTCGCTCGGTGTTGACCATGCTGGGTATTGTGATCGGAGTCGCGAGCGTGATTGCGACTGTGGCGATTGGCTCCGGCGCATCACAACGTATCCAGGATCAGATCGCGAGCATCGGCAGCAACATCATCATCATTACGCCGGGGAGCACGAGCAGTTCCGGGGTGCGGCTGGGAACAGGCAACGCGGTGACATTGTCTCAGGCGGACGCACTGGATATTCCAGCGCAATGCCCGGACGTCGAACTTGCCGCCCCCGTATATTCGCGGCGGAGCCCAGGTGGTCAACGGGAATAACAATTGGGCGACAACAGTCTATGGCGTTACTCCCGACTACCTGATCATCCGGCAACTCTCCCTCGTCTCCGGAGCTGAGTTTACGCAACAGGATGTGGATTCGGCCAACAAAGTCGCCGTGCTCGGTCAGACTCCAGTGGACAATCTATTCGCAGGCGCAGACCCGATCGGCCAAACCATCCGCATCAAGAACGTACCGTTCACCGTCGTGGGTGTGCTTACCCCCAAAGGCCAATCCGCGCAGGGGCAGGACCAGGACGATGTCGTCCTGCTCCCGATTTCAAGCGCCAAACGGAAGGTAATCGGAGCGAGATCGGCAAATGCGGACGCCGTGGACACCATCATGATGCAGGCGAAATCCGGCGCTCAAATCCAGGCCGCGCAGGATGAGACCGAGGCGCTGCTCCGGCAACGTCACCATCTGCAGGCTTCTGAGGACGACGACTTTTCGATTCGTAACTTGCAGGAGCTTTTCGCAACGCAAGAGGCGTCCGCAAGCATCATGGCGATCATGCTCGCGGCAGTGGCTTCGGTGTCGCTGGTCGTGGGTGGCATCGGCATCATGAACATCATGCTGATCTCGGTCCGGGAGCGGACGCGGGAAATCGGATTGCGCCAGGCCATCGGCGCCAAGACCCGCGACATTCTTACGCAGTTCCTGGTTGAGGCGATAACGTTGTCCATCGCCGGCGGGTTCGCCGGAGTCCTGCTGGGCATCGGCGCCTCGGCTCTCATCTCCAGTCTGGCAGGCTGGGCCACTTCCGTTGGGCCCGGCGCCGTGGCTCTGGCTGTCTTTTTCTCCGCGCTGGTGGGAATCAGTTTTGGCTATTATCCTGCCAGAAAAGCGGCCTTCCTCGATCCGATTGAAGCCTTAAGATCCGAATAAAAGATGGCGGAGGTTTGAATTTCGGGACGGAGGGGGAGAAATCGGGGCCAGACCCAAATTTTCTTGGGTTGCAGAAAATAGGGTCTGGCCCCGATTTCTCGTGTCGAGGAGTTTTTCCTCCGTCCCGAAATTCAAACATCCTTAGACTAGGTCCCATGGACTCAAGACAATACCCAAGCCGGGTTGCGCTGACCGCTATTGGCCGGGGCCTGCTTGCTACAGCGGACCTGGGACGCGAAATTGTGGTCGAAAAGTTTGAAGGGCCGTTGGTCAAATACGGGCAAATTCCGGACGACGAGATCCGGTATGTCCTTCTGACCGGCGGCGGCGACTGGGTGATACCTCAAACAAACGCCCGGTATATCAATCACTCCTGCGAAGCCAACTGCTATGTTTCCGGAACACGTGAGGTCTTCACCAGCCGGCCGGTCTCCCAGGGAGAAGAGCTGACCCTCGTATACAACGGCATCAGTATGGAGGAATTTTTAAAAGGCGGCGCGTCACACCGCTTCTGGGACGAGCGGTGGACATTCGTGTGCAAATGCGGGAAGCCTCGTTGCGCCGGCGTGATCGATCGTCACGTCGTAATCTGCGCAGATGACTCCAACAGCCGGAACGTCTACCTGGGCGTTACAAAACGAAAGGGGCGCGGAGTGTTCGCGCGGCGGCCGATCGCCGCGGGTGAAACGATCGAAACAGCGCAGGTGATCGTTGTTCCGGCCGCGCAGTGGTCGAGCGTTGCAACGACGACCTTGTACGACTACATATTCCAGTGGGGCTGGGATGGAGAGGATGCCGCACTCGCGATGGGATATGGCTCGTTCTATAACCACTCGTATGCTCCGAACGCCAGGTATGAAAAGCGGCTTGAATCTGGCGCCATCGACTTTGTCGCCCTGCAGGACATCGCGCAGGCAGAGGAGATCGTGGTGAATTACAACGGCCGGCCGGACAATCGCGAACCGCTCTCGTTCCCGGTCGAAGGCGAACCTGCGTAACGTCCCGGGCCGGCTGCAGGATTGTAACTTGGGCATTAGTCCTCCGTCGGTTATCCTCTATATAGATGAAAGAGATTTACTTTCAAAAAGGTTTCGGGCTTAAGCTTGCTTTGGGTCCGGTTCTGGCTCAAAACTATGGCAGCACTGCGGTAAAGCGGCTCAAAGAACTTGGATATGATGCGACGGCCGGCGACATGCGCGTTAAACTCGCCCGGGAGTTCGGTTTCTGTTACGGTGTGGACCGTGCCGTCCAGTATGCGTACGAGACCCGCGAGGAGTTTCCGGATCACCGGATCTTCCTGTGCGGGGAGATCATTCATAATCCCGATGTCAACGCCAGGCTGCGGGCCAAAGGCATCATCATTCTCGAGCAGTCGGCCGATCCGGCGAGCCGCTTTGCCGGGGTGCAGTCCGGAGATGTCGTGATCCTTCCGGCTTTTGGCGTGCCTGCCGGGGAAATGGAGAATCTGCGCGCCAAACAATGCGTGCTCGTCGATACGACATGCGGGAGCGTTCTGAACGTTTGGAAGAAAGTTCACCGTTGCGCCCAGGACGGATTCACCGTGGTCGTCCACGGCAAGCACTACCACGAGGAAACCCGCGCGACGGTTTCGCAGACGGCGATGTACGGCGGCCGCTACCTGTGCGTTCGCGACTTGCGCGAGGCCGAAATCCTTTGCGATTTCCTTCGCGGTAAGCTGAGCGCCGGAGAATTGAACAGGACATTCGCGGACGCCGCGAGCGCGGAATTCGATGCCGAGCGAGATTTGCAGCGCATCGGTCTGGCCAACCAGACGACGATGTTGATGACTGAGAGCCTTGCGATTCAGGAGTTGTTGCGGGCCGCCATGCGCGACCGCTACGGCGAAGCGGAGCTTGAGCACCGCTTCAGCGCGTTCGACACCATCTGTTCGGCGACGCAGGATCGGCAGGACGCGGTGCTCGAGATGTTGAGGGCGAAGGATCTCGACCTCATGATCGTTGTCGGCGGGTATAACAGCAGCAATACGCAGGCGCTCGCGCAAATGTGCGCGCCTCATCTGCCGACTTTTCATATCGAGTCGCCGGACTGTATCGCGGCGGATGGCATCCGCCATCGTCCCATCAAGCAGTATGCGGAAATACAGACCAGGGAGTGGCTTCACGCCGGACCGGTGGCGATTGGCCTGACGGCCGGCGCCTCGACTCCGGACAACGTTGTTGGAGATGTGCTCGATCGAATTCTGGGCTTACGCGGCCAGAGTTCCGCAGGTCTTTCGTGACCAAACAGCCTTCAAAAGTGACACTCACGCTGGCTGCCCAGCGGCGATTCCACGCGATCGACATCGCGGCGCGCTTCGCCGCGGCGGGCGATCTCCTGCGCCAGCATCAGCGCGCGCTGTTCTGCTCGTTCCACACGACAGCGGGATATCTCGACCAGAGCCTTTCCGCGCGCCTGGACAACCGCCACGACCTGGTTTCGCAGTTCTTTCGCGCGTTCCACGCGCTTTTCCCAAAAGGAGCGGCCTATCGCCACGACCAGATGCACCTCCGCTCCGAATTGAGCGAAGAGCAGAAGGTGCTGGAGCCCCGCAATGGCGACTCCCATCTCACCTTCATCGGTTCCGGAATGAAGAACTGCGTCACCTATCGCGCGCATCCCAGCACGCCTGTGTATTTCATCGATCTCGATGGCGAGAACGAGGGCTGCTGCCGGGAGCGCAAGACCACGATCCTGGGGTACGACCACGAGCGCGTGGTGAAACAGGTCACCGTCAGTGTCCCGGTGTCCCGGCACCCCATTGACTCGATCAACCTGGCCGACCCGCGGCTTGGCCTGCTGGAGGAAATAAACGACCTCATCCTGCGGAGCGGCATCGAGAACGGAAGAGTCGACATGTGCGTCCAGCCGGCCGAGCGAAGCGTCGGCCTGACTGTGAACGAATACGAAACCATGCTGATCCAGAACGACCTGGTCGAGGTGTTGCGCAATCCCTTGCGCTTTGCGCGAATCAGGGGCCGGCATATGCTCGAGGATCCGCGCGCCATTCCCGGCAAGACGCTCAGTTACGCGAAATACGACGCCGTGGTCATCCTGAACTCACTGATGGAGGCCCTGCGTCTCGACCAGTCGTCGTTTGAACGTCTCGTCGCGAAACTGATGTCGTTGCCGGCCCGGCGTTTCCTGAAGTCGCGGCGCGTCAGTTTCCTCGCTGCCTGCGACACCAACCGTGACATTGCGCAATTGCAGCGCGGAACCTACCAAAGCCCGATTCTGGTCCAGTGGCAGCCGGCGAACAATCAGACGCGGCACGTTGACATTCAGCTCACCGAACTCCATTGAACACCGGCAGCATCAGCTCTGTCCAATGGCGCTGAGAGTATAGTATTACATTTGTAATGGTGTAATACTATATCTTCGCTACATAGGAGGTTGGAATGCCATCCCAAACGATCCATGAAATCAAAGTCTCCGACGAAGTCTGGATCGCGGTCGCTTTGCTGCACCGAAAGTATCCCGATCATGAGGACTTTTCGGTTGAAGAAATTGTCGATCGCGCACGAGAGGAAGGAATCACCGGCAAACAGCGTCCGGGAGTCTACGTGCACGTGTTGCAGCATTGCGTTGCGAACCGTCCGCCAAACCCGGGGCGTTACTGCATGCTGTTTGAAACCGCCAAAGGCCGCCGTCGATTATGGCGGCCGGGGGATCGACTTGACCCGAAGAGGGCTGGAGCTAAGTTCATCCCGGTTCGCGAAGACATTCCAGCGCAGTATCAGCGGCTGATCGATTGGTACCTTTCAACCTACGCCAAGATGACGGACAAGAACGGATCATCTGATCAAATCCTCAGTCTCAGGGGGATGGGAAAGGAGATTTGGCGCGGAGAACATCCCGATAAGTACGTCCAGAAGTTGAGGGCGGGTTGGGAATGAGTCGAATCTTCTGGGATACCAATCTCTTCATCTACCTTATTGAGGATTACGGAAAACTTTCGGAACGCGTGGTGAGGCTTCGCGAACGCATGCTGGGCCGGGGCGATCAACTCTTTACATCAGCGTTAACGCTTGGGGAGGTCCTGGTTAAGCCACTGGACGCGAATGAGGAACAACTTGCCGAGCGTTATCGCTATGCGATCACCTCCGGCGCAACGATCATCGATTTCGACATAGAAGCGGCCGTTCACTACGCACGGATACGTCACGATCGAACCATACGCCCGCCCGACGCCATCCAGCTCGCCTGCGGCGCCGCAGCGAAGGTAGACCTATTCATCACCAACGACGATCGCCTTGCACAGACGGCGGTCAATGGAATCCACTTCATAGCGTCTTTGGAAAAGGCCCTCATTTAAAGGAGGTCAACGAAAAGGGAGCTGCTCCCTTTTGTGTTTTTTGTGCCTTTTTGTGGCTATTTCTTCAGCTACAGTGAGAACCGCCGCCGCTATTGAACCGTTTTGCCGTTCCTGGCGAACTTTGTCTGGAGATAGTCGTTCACGATCGCGATGAACTCATCCGCAATGGCGGGTCCCTTCAGCGTGGTCACCAATCGCCCATCGACATAGACGGGCGCTTTAGGTTCTTCGCCCGTTCCGGGCAACGAAATCCCGACGTGGGAATGCCTGGACTCTCCCGGGCCGTTGACGACACATCCCATCACCGCGATCCTCAGGTTTTCGACGCCGGGATAAATTGTTCGCCATGCAGGCATCTGTGTGACCAGGTGTTTTTGGATGTCGCTGGCCATCTCTTGAAACAGCGTGCTGGTCGTTCGGCCGCAGCCCGGGCACGCCGTAACGCTGGGTGAGAAGTTACGGATTCCCAGGCTTTGCAAAACATCCTGACAGGTTCGGACTTCTTCGGCGCGGTCTCCACCCGGAGACGGCGTCAGGCTCACGCGGATCGTGTCGCCGATTCCCTCCTGAAGCAGGATGGAGAGCGCCGCACTGCTGGAGACGATACCGCGGCGTCCCATGCCGGCCTCGGTCAGCCCGAGGTGCAGCGCGTAATCGGAGCGTGCCGCCATCTCGCGATAAACGTCGATCAGATCCTGAACGCCGGAAACCTTGGCGCTCAGGATGATGCGGTTTGGCGGCATCCCATATGACGTTGCGAGCGCGGCAGAGTCGAGTGCGCTGACGACCATCGCTTCCATAAGAACGGCGCTGGCGCTCAGGGGTTTGGGGAGGAGGGCATTTTCGTCCATGAGCCGGGTGAGAAGGGACTGATCCAGCGAGCCCCAGTTCACGCCAATCCGAACCGCTTTGCCGTTTTCGATCGCCACTTCAATGATCGCCCGGAAGTTGTCGTCGTGCTGGCGGCCCATGCCGACATTGCCTGGATTGATTCGGTATTTGTCGAGCCCTGCGGCGCAGCCGGGAAATTCGCGAAGCAGAATATGCCCGTTGTAATGAAAATCGCCGATGATCGGTACATCGATGTGCCGGGCGCGCAGCCGCGTGACGATTTCCGGAACGGCTCGCGCAGCTTCTCGAGTATTCACGGTGACGCGAACGAGTTCGGATCCGGCCAGCGCGAGTGCCGCAACCTGCTCCACGGTGCCGGCGACGTCTGCGGTGTCGGTGTTGGTCATGGACTGAACGGCGATAGGGTGGTCCCCGCCGATCCAAACGTTGCCAACCCTCACTGGAATTGAGCGCCGTCTGACGATTTCTGCCATTACCGTTCAATTATAGCCAGCCGGAAGTGTTTCAGCCGCAGATTACGCAGATGAGGAAGAAGGGGATCATAGCCACGGATTGAACGGATTTAACGGATGGGCCGCAAATCAGACTGTTTTCGGCGGCCCATCCGTTAAATCCGTTCAATCCGTGGCTCTCCTCATCTTAAAGGACCGCTCGGGGTGATCACGACTGTGAAGATCAGTCTGAAACCCTCCTGGTTCTTCGATCTCGAGACTCATTAAAACGACATCGTCTCGATTTTTCCCTCGACTGCGAGTATCCTTAGGCCGAACTTTCGGACACATCTTGAACGGAGCACTTTATGGTATCGAAGAAAACGATTCTTTTGGCGAGTCTTGCGATCGCTATGGTTGTCCAGTGGTGTGGAATGGCGTTGCAGGCGCAGAGTGGGGAGACTTTCAAGGCGCGGCTGGCGCCCGTGCCGGCACTGACGCCGTTGACAGTCCCGGTGGTTGCCGGGATCGGGTCTGCGTCCGCAACGCTGGCCGGCAGGAAACTCACCGTCAGTGGAACTTTTGACAAGTTGGCGTCGCCTGCCACGGTCGCTCATCTCAGCATGGGCCAGTTGACGGGCGTTCGCGGGAATTCCGTTTTCGATCTCACTGTTTCGAAGACGGGACCCGGGACAAGCGGTACAATCAGCGGCACCTTTGATCTCTCTCCCGAACAGGTTGACGCTTTGAAGAAGGGCAGACTCTATGTCCAGCTTCACAGCGAGGGAGCGCCGAATGGCCACCTGATGGGCTGGCTCTTGAAATAGGAGGACGAATGCAGAGTCTAAAGAAACGTATTGCGTTGTCGCTGTTTGGCATCGCCGTCTTGAGTGTCTTCATTGTTGCCGCTCAACAGGCGCCGGCGCCTGCAGGTCAGGCAGGAGGCCGCGGTGGCCAGGCCGGTGCGCGAGGTGGTGGCCAGGCTGGGGGAGCGCGCGGCCGTGGAGCCGCGGCTGCGGATGCCACACCGGCCGTTACCGGATTAACGGTAACCGGCGAAGTGCAGAACTACGTCCCGGTGACGGACGCGATGCTTCGCAAGCCCGATCCGGGCGACTGGTTGATGATTCGCCGCGATTATTTCGCATCGGACTACAGCCCGCTCAATCAGATCACAAAGGACAACGTCAAGGACCTGCAGCTTGTCTTCAGGTCGCCGATGCATGAAGGCGGAACCAATCAGCCCGCTCCGATCGTGCATAACGGAGTCATCTATCTCGCAAATACGGGCGGCATCATCCAGGCGCTCGATGGCGCGACCGGCAAAGTCATCTGGGAGAATCACCTCGGCGGCAATATCGCGATGCGCGGCATCTCGATCTACCAGGACAAGCTTTACCTTGCGAGCGGCAACCACGTCATTGGGCTCGACGCCAAAAAGGGCAACAAGGTTTGGGATACCGAGATCGCTCAGGGCTACAGCAATTCGAGCGGACCGCTGATCATCAACGGTAAAGTGCTCGAGGGACTCGGGGGGTGCACGCGCTACCAGGAAGAAAAATGCTTCATGAGCGCCTACGATGCGCAGACCGGCAAACAGCTCTGGCGCTTTTACACCATTGCGACAACGGGTAACCCTGGAGCCGAGTCGTGGGGAAATCTTCCGGATCGGAATCGCGCCGGGGGCGAGATGTGGATCACGGGCAGCTATGATCCCACTCTCAATCTGACGTTCTGGGGAACAGCTCAGGCCAAGCCCTGGATGACGCTGACTCGTGGGACCGAGGGCGACGGCCTTTACGCCAACTCAACGATTGCCATCAATCCGGATGACGGGAAGATGAAGTGGTACTTCCAGCATGCTCCGGGCGAAGCGTTGGATCTCGACATCGTATTCGAGCGTGTTCTCGTCGACTCCGGTGGTCAGAATTGGCTGTTTACGATCGGGAAAGACGGCATTTTATGGAAGCTCGATCGCAAGACCGGCAAGTATCTCGGCCACAAGGAAACGGTCTTTCAAAATGTCTGGACGAAGTTCGATCCGAAAACCGGAAAGCCGACGTATCGCGACGACATTCTCCACGAGACTCTTGGCAAACCGGTGGACGCCTGCCCGACCAGCGCGGGCGGTCACAACTGGCCGGCCACAAGCTACAACGCTCCAGCCGGCGTGATCATTGCGCCATTGGTTCAGGCTTGCCAGGTGATGGTTCCGTCGGCGGCCAATCTTGACGGCAACGGCAGCGGAGGCGGCGCCAACCGTTCGTTCTATGAAATGCCCGGCAGCGATGGCAATCTCGGCAAGCTTGCGGCTTTCGATGTGAACTCGCTGAAGGAAGTGTGGTCGATCCAGCAGAGAGCGTCATTCCTGACGGCAGTTGTTTCGACGGCCGGTGGAGTCGCTTTTGTCGGAGACCGCAATCAGATGTTCCATGCGGTCGATGTGAAAACAGGGAAGATGCTCTGGGAAACCAAGCTGGCAACCGCTGTCCAGGGTTTTCCGGCGTCCTACAGCATCAATGGAAAACAGTACATTGCGGTGACGACCGGAAAGGGCGGGGGCAGTCCGTGGCTGGTTCCCAATACCGTCACTCCCGAGATCAACCCGCCAAACGAGGGCTTCGCGCTGTACGTGTTCGCCCTTCCGGATAAGAAGTGAGGAGTGGAAAAATCCAGGTCAGACTATAACCACAGAGACACGGAGAACACAGACGGGGATTAAACACACACAAGACAGGGGAGAAATCGGGGCCAGACCCTATTTTCTGCAACCCAAGAAAATTTTGGGTCTGGCCCCGATTTCTCCCCTGTCTTGTGTGTGTTTAATCCCCGTCTGTGTTCTCCGTGTCTCTGTGGTTATAGTCCGACCTGGATTTTTCCGGCTAAGCCTTCTGACTCTTCGCGATCTCCTGCGCGAAATACCATTGATGACCTTCCGGATCCTCCGCGCCGTACCGGCGGTGGCCGTAAAACGTATCTTGAGGCTGCTCGAGGATTTTTGCGCCCGCCTTCTTCGCACGCGCGAAATGCTTGTCCACATCGTCTACGTTGATGTAGAGACTTTGCGTTGACTGGCCGAGCCGTTTCGGGTTCTTATATTTCTTGCCGGGATATCCCATCATGATGAGGTCGTCGCCGAGTTGCATCGCGGCGTGATTCAACTTCCCATCGGCGCCCTTCATTGTTTGTCCGCTCTTCTTAAGACCGAACGCCTTCGATAAAAACTTCAGAGCGCCTGCAACATCTTCGTACAAAAGATATGGTGTAATTGACATAGTTTCATCTCCTCGCACGACTATAGGGTGAACGCGCCTGCCCGGTATTGTAAAAATTGACCTACTCGCGTACCCGAACGTGACCATTTCGTTTCAATAGCATGGCACGCCCGCGGAGAGCAACACTTGACTATATGACAATATTAAGATGTAATATTTAAATGACGGATTTGGGCCGGTTTAAGGCGGAATTCTTCAAAGCCCTCGCGCATCCACTGCGGATTGCGGTTCTTGACGTTCTGCGTAATGGAGAATCGGGAGTGAACGAACTCTGTGTCACGTTAGATGTCGAGCAGAGTTCGTTGTCGCAACAACTGGCCGTGCTGCGGAGCCGCAACATTGTCATCGGCCGCAAGGAAGGCCTGAATGTGTATTACTCGGTGCGCGACACCACCGTCTTCAAGCTCCTGGATGTCGCCAGACAGATTTTTAACAATCAACTTGTTGGTGTGAAGTCCATGCTTTCAGAAATGAGTGCCACAACACGCCGCCGCTGAGCCGCCGATGAGTACCCGTTCCAACTGGCTGCCGAAGTCGGTTACCGCGCTGAAGAATTACTCGCGCCAGAAATTCGTTTCGGATGTGATTGCGGGTTTCACCGTTGGCCTGGTTGCGCTTCCTCTGGCGATGGCCTTTGCAATCGCCTCGGGCGTTCCCCCTCAGGCCGGTTTGTATTGCGCGGTCGTGGCGGGTTTCCTGATCTCCGCGCTCGGCGGATCTATGACCCAGATTGGGGGACCGACCGGCGCGTTTGTCGTCGTGGTTTTCGGAATTGTCGCGCGCTATGGTATCGACGGGCTGTACATGTGTACGTTGCTCGCGGGAATCATGCTGGTGATTCTTGGCGCGACAGGGCTGGGGACGGCGGTCAAGTTCATTCCGCGTCCCGTCGTCGTCGGGTTCACGAACGGCATCGCAGTCACTATCGCGAGTACGCAGATCAAAGATTTCTTCGGTCTGAAGACAGGTCCCGTGCCCGCCGAATTCCTCGCCCGCATGGAAACCCTGGCGCGTCACTTCACGACGCTGTCCGTGGCGGAAACCATGCTGGGAGTTCTCGGGCTCGGCATCATTCTGTTCTGCACGCGCTATTTCAAGAAGGTTCCCGGCTACGTCGTCGCTCTATTCATTGGCACCGGACTGGCGTGGCTGTTCCGGCTGCCGGTGGAAACCATTGGCTCGAGATTTGGAGGAATACCTGCCGGTCTGCCGGCATTCAAGATTCCTCAGTTCCGCATCGATCTGGTTATTCCGCTCATCGCTCCTGCAATCACGGTCGCGATGCTCGGTGCTATTGAATCACTGATGTCGGCGGTGGTTTCAGATCGCATGAGCGGTGATAAGCACAATCCGAACGTGGAATTGGTGGCACAGGGAATCGCGAATATTGTTTCGCCACTGTTCGGTGGCATTCCTGCGACCGGAGCGATTGCCAGGACGGCGACGAACATCCGGTCAGGCGCTAAAACGCCTGTCGCCGGCGTCATCCACGCCCTCACGCTGCTGTGCGTGCTACTCTTCGCCGCGCCATTGGCCAGGTTCATCCCGCTTGCAGTTCTCGCAGCTATTCTGTTCATCGTTTCGTACAAAATGGGCGAGTGGGACGAGATACCGGAGTTGCTCAAGCTGTCGCGATTGGAAATCGGCACCTGGCTGATTACGTTTGGCCTGACCGTTTTTGCGGATCTGACAGTGGCAGTGGAAGCCGGAATGATTATGGCGGCGCTCGTCTTCATTCGCCAGGTGACACGAAGTACGACGATATCGGAAGTCACTCCCGAGTATGTTGAAGATGGCCGCGCTCATATTCTGCAGGACAAGGACATTCCTCATTATGTAACCGTCTTCCGCATTCACGGTCCGTTCCTCTTCGGCGCCACGGACAAGCTGGATGAAGTCACACACCGCCTGGCCGGCCTTGCGCCGATCATTGTTCTGCGCTTGCGGAATATGACGGCGATTGACGCCACAGGTCTCCAGGCATTGGAACAGTTCGCCGATCGCGTTCACGCCTCCGGGCGGGGTCTCATCCTGTGCGGCGCCCTCGAGAGGCCGGCGCACCTTATGAAGAGAGCGGATTTCGAAGATCACGTCGGCCGCGCGAACATCTGCAGCAATATCGGTGAAGCGCTCGAGCGCGCAGAGCAGCTTTTCACAGATATGGGTTCCGAATCGATCCTCGTATAATCCTCAAAGACCGATTGAACACTAAGGGTTGGGTAAAGGAATAGCGCATGCCAAATCGGCTGGAAGGCAAAGTTGCTCTTGTCACGGGCGGTTCACGCGGTATTGGGCGCGCGGTAAGTTCTGCGCTCGCGTCTCACGGCGCAGCGGTGATTGTGAACTACGCCACGCAGGCGGATCCGGCCGCGCGCCTTGCGAACAGGATTCGCGAGCATGGCGGCCGTGCGGCGGCCATTCAGGCGGACGTATCGGAGAAGAGTCAGGTCGAAGCGATGGTTGCGCAAGCCCTGCGCGAGTTCGGTCAGATCGATATTCTCGTGAACAACGCGGGTATATTCGGCAAGGGGACGAGCCTGACGATGGATGACTCCGAATTCGACCGGTTGTTCGCTGTAAATATCAAAGGCGTCGTCCATTGTGTGAAGGCCGTTGCGCCGGGAATGATTTCGCGGAGATACGGAAAGATCGTTAATGTGTCCTCGGCCGCCGCCCTTGGAAACTCGGTCCCGGAATCCACGCCGTATGCAGTCAGCAAGGCTGCGGTGGTGACGCTCACGAAACGGCAGGCGCTCGAATTCGGCCCGCACAATATCAATGTGAATTGCATCTGCCCGGGTTTCACTCAGACCGAGATGCTCAATTTCGGCGACCCTCCGGATCTGGAGCGGCTGGCGGCGCTTGAGAAGAGGGCGATGCTCGGCCGGATCGGCAAGCCGGAAGACATCGCCAGTGTTGTAGTGTTTCTCGCCAGCGACGAATCCAGTTTCGTTACCGCCCAGGCCATCACTGTTGACGGCGGCCGCACCGATGTTCTTTCACGTTCCGGATAGGAGATTCATGAAAGCCATACGCATTCACAACTACGGCGGTCCTGAAGTCATGCGCTATGAAGAGGCGCCGGCGCCCGTACCCGCTAAAGGCGAAGCCGTCGTTAAGATCGGCGCAGCGGGTCTGAACTTCATCGACATTTATTTTCGAACCGGATTGTCCAAAGCGGCGCAATTGCCGTTCACTCCGGGTTTCGAAGGGGCCGGGACGGTTACCGCTGTCGGTGAAGGCGTTAGCGAAGTGAAGATCGGCGATCGCGTCGCGTATGCGATGACGCAGGGAGCGTACGCCGAGTACGCGGCCGTCCCCGCATGGCGGCTGGTGAATCTGCCGGACAATGTCGATTTCAAGCGTGGCGCTGCAATTTTGCTGCAGGGCATGACCGCGCACTACCTGACGCACAGCACATTTCCGCTCAAGCCGGGCGACAAGGCTGTCGTGCACGCCGCCGCGGGAGGCGCAGGCCTTCTCCTCACGCAGGTTGCCAAGAAGCTCGGAGCCACTGTTTATGCGACGGTCGGAAACGAAGCCAAGGCGGAACTCGCGCGCGGTGCAGGCGCGGATGAGACGATTATTTATTCGGAGCAGGATTTCGAAGCGGAGGTGAAGCGCCTCACAGGCGGCCGCGGAGTGGATGTGGTCTACGACTCGGTCGGCGCCGACACTTTTGCGAAGGGTCTGAATTGCCTGCGTCCGCGCGGATATATGGTTCTGTATGGGCAGTCGAGCGGGCCTGTCGCGCCGGTCGATCCCGCCGTTCTTGTGGGGAAGGGATCGCTTTTCCTCACGCGTCCGACGCTGACGCACTATTCCATGTCGCGCGACGAAATCCTCTCACGAACATCGGATCTCTTCCGCTGGCTCGAAAACGGCGAACTGAAGTTCAAAGTGGATCATGTGTTCCCGCTGT
>Ga0207090_1126_pt1 | contig 17604 bp, 24 predicted proteins | sample Alteio_BWMinHeat_50_FD_153565 | JGI IMG/M metagenome (GOLD analysis project Ga0207090, IMG submission 153565) | Enriched cells from forest soil in Barre Woods Harvard Forest LTER site, Petersham, Massachusetts, United States -... | ecosystem: Environmental > Terrestrial > Soil > Temperate forest >...
TCTGCTCAATACTGGTAATACGCCCGGCGGTGTCTTGAGCTGCGACGATAGGTCGAGCCAGTTCACGATCAGCAGGAGCCGAAAAGCCCATTATGGGCACTTGGTTTACGATCTGATTGAAGAATGAGGCCATGTTAGTTCCCTCCTCCTTCGGTACGTATGAACGTGTTGGCTTCAACAAACGTCGCTAAGTCTTCGACTCGATAGCGGACAAGTCTGCCCAATTTACAGAACGCTGGGCCATTCCCAAACCTTCTGAGCTTACGCATCATCCCTACTGAACACTTCAAATAGTCCGCTGCTTGTCTCTCGTTCAACATGACCGTCCACCTTTCATTCCATTCTCACGCCAACGGCGTTTAGTCAAAAAGGCCAGACTCAAGCAACATCGAGCGAAAAACGACGCTCCATGGCTGCATCAACTACTATTAAGCTACTCGATAGAAGCTCCTTTCTAGCACTGCCTTCACAAAAGACACAAGCCGTCAAGTCAAAGGGACATTCCATGCCGCTTCCCTAAACTCCTCCAGCGAGCACTCCAAATAGTCCGCCGCTTCCCATTCGCTTAGCAACTCATGCCAAAACATCATGCCCCTCCTTTTTTCAAAACGCCTTTCGCCCTCACAATTCCAACTATAAGCGGGGTGCCCCAAACCACAGAAGTGGTTGCGACTTCCGTGAACACGATTTCATCACGGAAGCCAGGGGAGGTTTTGTGGTGGCGCAATGGCAAAAAGCTGAACACTATCGTCGGTAAGCCTTGCCAGCCTGGGACACTCGTGGCACACTAGAAATCTGCAAAGTGCCTGAGAAACCTACGCCTCAGCCAGAACCGACTCCAGAACAAACTGCTGCTGTTGGAGCTAGGATTCATGAAATCGTGATGGGCGGGAAGGACGTTAGGTCAATTAAGAGGGCGTTGCGTAAGGAGTTTGGTTTTTCAGAGGCGGAGTTTATCAAGGATGCGGACTGGCTGTCTGAGAATCAAAAGGCCGACGATTACATCGGGCAAACACTGGTTAAATTCTTGGGAGACAAGGTGGTGAACCTCGATGGGTGGAAGCAACTTGCCTTCAAGGACCGCGATGCCTACAGCAAAGCATTGAACAGGCTACTAAGTGCGATCAAAATCGTCTTAAACCGCCAGTGCGGAATCCAGTCCAACCGCCCCGCAGTGAACCAGCAAAGAGACGAGCTTATAGTTACCATTAAGAGGTCGAGGCCTCACTTTAGCTACGCCCAGGTTGCCCGTGAGTACGGCCAGGCAGCGGGCAAGAAGATCGCACCTAATGAGGTTGAGCGAATCTACAAGAGACGTTGTGAGAGCGAGTTGAACGAGTGGATCACCGCGCTGAGGCCCGACCTTGAGCTGGCGTGGTTATTAAAGCTATTTAATATCAAAATATGTTTGGGGCACGATGCTGAGGCAAGTACAGATAAGTAACTTATAATCAGTTGGTTATCGACAGGGGCTCCTCGCGCCAGGATGTATTTGAGGGGGAATTTCTGGATTTAATTCGAGCGCCTGCCACTTAGTATGTCGCGTGTTTCCAGTCGTTTACGGCCTCTCGCGGGTTGTTTTGGTCATTGGCCATCGAGAGAGGGCGAAATCATCAATTGGCGACGAGATTCCGGGCACTGTCGCAGTTGCCCAACGCGGGGGGCGAGCCACTTCCCCGGCTCTTAGCGGCTCAAAGGTCGTGCGTTTCAACCTCACGCCCCATTTGAGCAACCCTAACTCTCGGCTAATTGTGGCCCCGCTGCCATCCCTGTACACTGCCCTCTGTGTCGGATCGGGTCGCGGTTAAATTGACGCGGGGAAAAACGTAGGCTGATGTGCCCTGTGGTAAAGTCCATAAGCGCCCGGAACAGCAGTACTCGTGGCCAGATCCGACACCAAATTTGAGAACTACTTCTCGGCCAAGACTATCATCCAGGAACTTTGTCGCGCCCGTGTGAAGTTGGCCGACCATCGGAACGAAGCCCTGTTTTTTCACGATATCGACCGCAGTCAGCGGTCGGCGGAGGAGATTCTCGCAACGGACTGGGGCGAGATCGCAACCGACATCTTCCCCGCTCGAAAGTTGTGGAGCCGATACAGGCGCCGATCAGGCTATGACAATTTGGAGACCCTCGTTTGTGCTGTCCGCTGCTTGTCGCAGGAGACACCCCAGGCGGGTTGGGCAAAGCGGCTTAGAGACACCGTTGAGGCGATCCGCTACCGCGCTCTGTCCCAAGCGCCTTTCGTGTTCGCGCCTCCGGGAATAAGACCGGAGGTAAAAAACCCGTCTAAACACACGTACCGCCCAGTGGCATCGTTCGGCCTGTCGGACAAGATCATTGACTGCCTAACGTCTCGATACTTTCGTGAGACATTGGATTCCGCCCTCCTGGAATGCTGTTTGGCTTTCAGGCCCCGCAAGTATGGTAGGAACGATGGCTTAGATATCATTTTGCAAAAAAAACAGATCCACAGTCGTCTTTTCGTAGCTGAGTGCGACATCCAGGGCTTCTTTGACTGCGTGTCCCACGCTGTGGCCAGAGAGACTCTCACAACGCTCATCGCCGATGCACAGCGCCGAGATTCGAGTTTCAACAAAAGCCCGAGGGCGTTGGAGATCTTCGATGCGTACCTGTCCTGCTACTCGTTCTTGCGAAATGTCCGCCAATGCGCGGAGTTAGAGCTGAAGAAGGGCCATCAGGATGCGCAATATCCTTGGCCTGAAGAGGAACTGCGGCTTTTGCACGAGACCTCACGGCTAGAGCGCATTGGAGTCCCGCAAGGTGGCGCGTTATCTGGCGTGATCGCCAACGCGCTGCCGCATAGTGCAGATAAAGAAATGAGGTCTTTTTGCAAAGAGCGGAGCGTCACTTATCTTCGTTACTGCGATGATATGATCCTCCTCGCACCGGAGCGAGCCGCCGCTGTAGCTGCATTCGAGCGGTATTGCGCCGCCGTCAAACGGCTTAAGCTTCCGATCCATTGTCCACAGGAATTGGTGCCGTACAAGGGGAGCCACAAGCAAACCTTCTGGTCTGCCAAATCACGAGCCGTCTACAAATGGGCCGACCCCATCGAGGTGGATGCCTATCCCTGGATTCAGTTCCTGGGCTATCAGATCCGGTACGATGGCTCAGTGCGGGTCCGCCCCTCGTCGATCAACAAGGAACTCTCTAAGCTCACTCGAATCACTGGTAGGCTTTTGGGCTCGCTTCAGCCAAGTAATATGTCAAACATCCGTCGGAGTCCGAGGTCGATTGTACACTCCTTCAGGATGAAAGTGATTTCGATGGGAGTTGGGAGGCGGAAATGCGGGCAACCGCTTACTGGGCCATTGCCAAAGTGCTGGGCCAATGGGTTTCGATGGCTCTCCGGCAAGAATGTCATCACAAGTAATCTTCGTGCTCTTGACAGCCAGCGGGAACGTCAGATCAACCGGGTTGTTCGAAAGCTGCATAAGCTGGAGCTTCCTGACGTGCAGTCGAAACCAAAGCGCAAGCATTACGGCTTCCCATTTAGCTACATCGGCCAGTTCTTACGGCTGGGTTCATCGAGCGACGCACGCTGAGTAGCCAAACGGGCTAGAACCACTCGAAAATCGTTCGTGTCCTGTCGGCGGGGAGTATGGAAACACGATGAAGCACGGGTCGACCAAGACCTGGGATAGGAAGATGCGCCGGGCATTGGCTGACGCTGGCGCAGCTCGTTGGCGTATCGAGGAGTGCGTACCGGAAGATCCTTGGTGGCTGCCAAGGGCACTCCTCAATCACGACGACCGAGCACCCACGCGTGGAGCCCTGGGGATGCAAAAGGTCCACGATGGGTTATCATTGCTTTCGAATAGCCCACGTTCTTGATAAGTTTGCACCCATCACAGTTTTAGACAACAAATTACTTGGCTCACACGGGATGGTAAGATAAAGCCATGCTGCTTCCTAGTCATCCGAGCCGGGCCTCCACGGGCAACCTTGCTCGGTTGGAAGTCTGGTTTCTCGGTCTTTCTCTTAAGCAGAGGGCTGCGTTATCCTTGGTCGGACTGGCTGGCCTCGCCGGTGCCGGAGCTTTTTTCTTTTCGCAGTTCACTCAGGCGCGAGGGATCGTGGATCTAGCCTTTTCTCGCATTATGTTAGCAGGACTGCTTGTTGTAGGCTTTTTGATGTGCCTATTAGTATTCGTGCAACTGTGGCGGAGACGCCTAGCCATCCCCTTGGCAATTACGTTCCCGCTGCTAGGTGTGATAGGACTCGACTCTTGGGCTCCGAAGAGCCCTAATCCGAAACTATCATTCGGGGCGCAAGTGTGGCATGGAGAGGTTACCAATGTCAAAACCATGTACGGAATCCAATGGAAGCCTAATTACTCAGCAACAACACTAAGCCTGTTAAATACAGCGGCATTTGTGGTAGAAAACGTAGATTTCACCATCGGAGCTGATACCAACTTCGTTGCGGTATCTCAATCATCAGCGGTTAATGGCCTGCAGATTAGGGATGAGTTTTTCCAGGGGCAGTTATCTCATCTAGAGTATAAAGATGCTGCGGGACATACGCATTCCATTCCGCTTTCATCAAAGACTTCCATGACGAGACGGTTTCATATTCACTGTCCGCGTCTTGAGTCCCATGAGAGTCTATCGCTACTTGTAGCATCGGTGGATATCTCTAACAACGGAGCTATTAGTGATAACCCCCGTGAGCTTGATTTCATTGAAGCCGAGGGCAGCTTTGAAACCACCACAATCGATGGAACAAAGCGTTTCCCCATTAAATGGAGACAGGATTTTAGAAAACTGGCGAGCGCAGATAACCCCGAAACCGCAAATATAAAATTAGGGGAATTCGCTAACGAAGGGATGCAAACATCAATCCGGTGTTTTCAGAGTGGGGATGAAACTACTTGCGAAACATTGCGCGATGCTTGGGTGCAGCGAGTGTGTGATTATTTGGATTCACAACTAGGACATATAGCGTGCGTGGCCGTGCGTTCTCAACTGCTTGTCGTAGAGGGACAACTACCTCAAATTCCGCCGCCTAGATTTCTGGATATAGGGTTTAGAATGCAGACACAAGTCCAGCGTCTTCGCGATATTGCTAAGACGCTTAGAAATGGGAAGTAGTAGTATCTTTCTGTGGTGATCGTAATGGTGGTACTTTGACAACTTGTTTAAGCAGTTTTTCGAACTTTCGATACCCCGGTGGCCTTTTCGGCCTTGGCTGCTTTCCTTCCTCGACCTTGTCTTTTGGCTGTGGGTCCGACATCACCCTTCCTCCTGACAGGTTAGGCGATTCCATGTCAGCCGCTTTCCGCCTACTGAGTTCAAGACGTTCTGAAAGCGGTTTCGATCAGTATCGTGGCGTTCGTTGTACCGGAACGATTGCTCGTCCAGATAGCGGAACAAATGGAACGGTTCAACACTAACGTACGTGCCTCTGATCGCGCGTTTCAGGAGAGACCAAGAGTTTTCCAGACGGTTCGTGTGGACCGTGCCATCAACATAAGTTTCAGCGTGATCAACAACCTTGTGAGTGTATTCATCAAGGCCGTCGTAAGACTTCAGCGCATCGGTGTTCAGCTCCGCACCGGGCGCAACGTGCTTCCTGATTTCGCTGTGAAGATGATACTTGCGGCGCGTGCCTACAACGGTAGCGTGGACCTTGCCAGTCTCACGGTCCAAGAGGCCGAACACGATGGCCTTGCCATTCGGTCCGCGTCCGTGGATCTTTTCTGCTCGCTTGTTGGCGTGCATGTTACGCGCTTCGCCGCCGATAAAGGTTTCGTCTGCTTCCACTTTACCGGTCATCTTGTTGATGCTCCCGTGATGCTGCGCGTAGCGAATTCGATGGAGCATGAACCAAGCGGTCTTTTGAGTTACCTTCAGATCGCGGGCAACCTCGTAAGACGATACACCGTTCTTGCAGTTCGCCAGCAGCCACATAGCGCACAGCCACTTGTCGAGGCCGATAGGCGAGTCTTCGAAGATTGTGCCGACCTTGACCGAGAATTGCTTCCGGCATTCAAGGCACGTCCAGGTAAGGCGCGTACGCACGAACGAGAGGCGCTTGGACTCGCAACGAGGACACTCCGGGCCTTTTGGCCACTTCGCTTTGGAAACAGCATCTAGGCAGATCATGGGGTCAGAAAAGTACCGGATTGCTTCCAGCAAGCCACTCTTTTCGTTGAGTTTAACTGTTTCCGTGGCTCAATTATACCGCTGGGTGATATGTGAGTCAAGTAATTTGTTGCCCAGTTTTAACGTTGAAACAGCGTACCCATGATGAACTTGTAGAAATCATGGATAAGGACTCAAGTGGCCATTTCGCCGCTATGGCTGGCGAAGAACTACATCAAAGATTCCTTGGTCGCATTGGTGATGAAACCATCAAATTGACGACCGCCACGGAAAATGTACGAAACGCCGTTGTGGCTTTAGCCAAATCCTCAGATCGGTTAGAGGTATTGACCGCCAAATTGAAAAATCTGACTTGGGCTCTGATTTTCTTAACCGTTGTTGCGATAGTCGTTCCTATCGGAATCGAAGGCTGGAAGGCTTATCGTCAGGAAGCCCAAGATGTAAGGATTGTTGAACCTCCTGCACACTCCGCCCCACAAACGCCGACCCTCCCGCCTCATTAATCGTGTCAATGAACTGCTGTTGCTCGGCCCGCTTCACCTCAATTGCCCAGGAACCGTCCCGTCTTCGGAATACAGCGGATCATGTCTGAAACGCCGCGGCGGGTGTGTGTGGGGATGTAGCTGCCGTCCGGCTTTCGGATGCCAGCGTTCTGGTGCTTGTAGCAGGGGATGCCTTTCCGGCGGAGGTAGTCCAGCATTTGTTTTTGGATGTGCTGTTCGAGGATAATTCTGAAGCGCTAATTAATTGACATTCTAATGAAGTGGAGGTTTAAGAAAAGATGGACACAAAGTTAATGCTCACAATGGTCGCGGCCACGCAAGTGCTGCGGTTGTACTCAGCATTTGTAGCCCAGAGTCTATGGAACTGGTTTGCAGTGAAGGCGTTCAATGTCCCGGAGGCCCCATATTGGGCTGTCTTTGGATTACTGCTTCTTGTGGGCTTACTGCAAAAGGACCAAGAACATTACATAGAAGACGAGCAATGGAAGATGCAGTTAACATTGCTAGAAGCGTGCGTACCAGAAGACAAGCAAACAAGTGTACATGAAAAGTTAAAATCTCAAGCAGAAGGCATGTGGAAAGAACTTGTTGGAGAAAGGTTGATACAAAAGGTCATCTCGACTACAGTGGCCCTGGGGCTTGGATGGGTCATAAATACGCTTCTAGTATAATACTTTTCATGCCGCCACCCCTCGCCCGGCAACGGTATCTGTAGCGGTAACTTTCAGCAAGAAGATTGAGAACCACATGCACGCCGTGGCCCTGTTCTACCTGCACTACAACTTCTGCCGGATTCACCAGAGCTTACGCGTCACTCCGGCAAGGGCGGCTGGCATTACCGGGCGTTTGTGGTCGATTCATGAGCTGATAGCGCTTTCTTCTCAAACTGATCGAAATCTGGTGGCAGCATAACTGGATACAGGCGATCCGGCTCCGGCCCGAAATAGATTCCGAGCGTTCCAACAGGAAGGTCAGTTTGCGATGATCCGTTAACCCGCATGCCCATTTTGGTAAAGGCTGTAAACATTACAATTTCACTCTTGCTCATTGTTTTCCATGTCCCTAAGTGAGGTGGGAGTGGTTTTGGTATAGATTGTTTATCGGCCAGCGTAACCATCGTCATCCCACTGGTTGGAACCCCAGTAGTCATCCTATAAACGCCCTGGGGATCTATCGGCCAACCGGCTTCGCTAAAGAGGAGCAAGAAGCTGCCAGCGGCCACACAAGCAGAATCACTCCATCCCAGACATCCCACGCGTATGATGTCGTGTTCTTTAGGCGGTACGAGAAGATTCAAAAAACTGGCGCGTCGGCCGTCGGTTAGGTCGTAGGGCCTTTGCTGTGGCCCTGCGGGCAATAGTTCGGCAATGTGGCGCTTACTGGCCGATAGAGCCACACTCCATACCACAAACAAGAACCCAGCCATGAGAAACGAGCTGCTGATAATAATTCCAATCCTTGTTGGCTTAAACGATGCCTTAAGCTGCGAATCAACCACATCGCATGCTCCCAGGAGCGCGGTTCCCGATTTGACCATCGGTTTTGTGGTTAGCAGCAACACCAAATACAGTACAAGGGCGATCATTGCTAAGGCTGGCAGCGCATAGGAATTGTGGCGAAAGTACTCTTGATCAATCGCAATTGGGATGCCTATGCTCAACACAATAGCCGTCCCCCATCCAGCGATTCGTTTTCTGCTTCGCGCTGGGTGAACTCGAACCCTAGTCGGGACCCCTTTCGTAAGAGGATTATTCGGCAAGGCAGCACTCTTCTTTTGCTTCTTAAATGCTCGGTCGATTGCCCGCTGCGCCTTTTGTCGGTCAGCCCTAGACATATGTCCAGCCTATCACTGCCAAACCATCATGCACATCCGTGCTAACGTGGTCAGGAGCCGTCGGGACGACGATGGCTGAATTTGACAAACTACCCGATTTTCAGCGTCCGTGCCAATTTTCAGACTTGGCTTTCAGCACGTCGAGAGCGGTTTTGTTGCAAGCAGTCAGGGCGTTGCCTAGCGCCGGATCTCAGGGTAGGGTTCGGCGTGTTTTGATTTCAGGGTGATTGGTAGCTACGAAAACCGGTCCACCAGAGGCTTAGGCCTGTTACCTAAGCAGTATAGCGGTCTACGGCGAGCACTTTTCAACCAACCACCCCTTAACGGCGGAAAGGTTTTTCCGACGACCAGGTTTCCAATTGGCTTGCGCGGGCGCCCCCGTCGTCAAGTACGGTGTCTCGCGAGATCCACCGCAAGTAGCAGCGTTGGCCCTGTTTGTCCTGGCGGGGGCTGTACGCTTCCGTGCCACTACCTGCTCAACTGGGACCGGAAGCTATCCACAAACCAGTGAATTAACTGGTGCACGGTTCACCTCCGAGAGGAAGTATCCTCGTTATCAGTATACGGCGCTCGGGCTGGAAAAGTTCCGGCGTTTTTTGCTTGCGGCTTGCGCCCTTTCGCATCGTTCGGGACTCAGCCCACCGTTTACGTTGTGCAGCCGCTATCCGTTTCCTGGCGGCGGCTAACATTTTACGGCGGGGTTGGGCGGTCTCGGGTGCGGAGCCGTCCGTCGAGCCACCGTCCAACATTTGTCGAAGGCCGGCGATTTGGGCGCCGATGCGTTTCTTCTGTTCCTCGTAACCGGCGAGAGCGGCGGTGAGGATCTCAGTCGTGAGTTTTATTGGCATGTTAGATCAGTGTCTTTCAGCGTGAGTGACTTGGTCGAATGACGATTGTACCTCCGAATACGTCCGAAACTCACGCCGCATACGCCATCATGGCTCGATTGGAATGGCATCGTCCCAATTGGCGATGGATTCCAGGGCCGCTTACAGTCGAAAGAATGGCATTCTGGAAGACACCGTCGCACACAATTACCTCTGCCAGATTTACCAGACCTTGCGCGTCGCTCCTGCGATGCAGGCCGGGATTGCGGATCAGGTTTGGGAGATTCAGGAGCTTGTTGGCCTTCTGACGGATTGGTCCGAAACTTACCCAGAGCTTGAAATCGCGGCATGTTCTTGTAGTTCTTCCATTCACGTCTTAAATGTCTCAAATGGTCGCCGAACAATTTAAGTTTGCGCTCAAACTCGGCATCATCTATGGCTTCATCAGAAGTTGCGAACAGAAGCTTGCGAGAAAATATATCGAACGCCTCAGCATCTAACTCGATTTGCTCTAGACTCAATGAATTTACAAAATCAACCTTGCCGTCATGCCGCATTGCCAAGAACTGCGATGTTCCACCGCATCCTGGAACATGACGTTTAACTCTAGCCAACGTATACGCAGCCAACAAGGTAGCCTCCCCTTCAGAAATATCAGGCACGTGCGAAGGCCGAATCACATAATTAGCTAGGTCACGGCCAATGCCGATACATTCAGAGTCCACGATGCTGCGTAATGTATTTTCCTGAGTTGCGAACAGAGACACTCCTTTTGTCGCCTCCCAAAGAGCAATCAGGAACTAATATTGCAGGGTCCAGTCAGTAGCGTGGTTTGGGTGATCAAACGCAAGTCGCCGATACTCTTCAGCCAGTAGGTTATCCAACTCCTCCAGCGTTTCTTCTGGAGGAACCGAGCGGAGCTTCTTGCTACACTTCTGTATTACGGAAATCGCGAATGCGGAATTACCCGCGAAGGCGAAGCCAACTTTACCACCAGGGCAATCAAAAGTCCCAATTTTAGCTGCGTGCACCCTCATCGCTCCAGCTTCGTGCTGTGTATCAGCGCAGAGCAACACCCCGCCACTATGTAGAAAACCCGCCGCAATCGTCATCCGCTTCTCCTTGGCAGAATATCCAAGGATACCGCCGATGCTTGAGCAGTGGAGGACTAGGGGGCAGCCCCTTTTGGCGGTGCATTCTGGGGCGGTTCGCGGGGCAGGGAGAGGAGTTCCGGTAGACATACAAAAAGCGTTTCGTAGATACCATGTCTCTAGGCCCTGGCAAACCTACGGACGGCTTCAAATGCCTTGGGTATGGGGGAGTTTAAAAGAGATGTCGAGTGTGCTTTTGACAATAATATACTTAGGTCAAATTGTGATACACTCAACCTGACAGAGCGAGCAAGAAAGGTCATAGTGCTAGATTCGTTCTTGGATGAAGGCGGCAAAGATGATAGCTCAATCCTTATTGTTTCCGGATTCATAGGGGCTTCCAGCCTGATGCACAAATTGGCCCGTGACTGGCAAACAACGCTTAATAACTACGATGTCGCATACTGGCACACAAAACAGTTTCGGAACACGAAGAGAAAACTCTTTCGCCATCTAAGCCAGTCCCAAAAAAAGGAGTTAGCCATAAGACTCATCGCTGCCATAAACAAACGAGCACTTATGGGTGTAACAGTAGTACTCAACAAGCAGCAATACTTGGATCTCACAACCGAGCGGTTTCGTTCCCAATGGGGGTCGCCTTATACTTATGCTGTCCAAATGGCTCTATTGCAAATCTCACTATGGCTAGACAAGAAGGGTCGTCAAGAAGAACCGATTAATGTTCTACTCGAAGAGGGTCACAGAAATGCAGAACAGGCCATAGATCATATACGCCGACTGAAAAAGCCAAATGAGGTCAAGGTGCTAAACCTCCGTGACTCCGGCCTTGGCGATAAAAAGGGCAATCCCGTGTTGCAGGCAGCTGACATGCTTGCATATTCCAGTTTTGAAGAGCAGCGTAAGCTGAAGCGCAAGCCGGAAATCTTTGGTCGACTGGTTGCGACAAGGCGACCACGGCATCCCGATTACATTTGGTTAGATTGTACATCAGAACTTATTGAACTCACAAAGCGAGGCGTTGAGATTCTGTTCCGAGAAAAACGGCTCGGAAGGATTGTTCTGCATGGGCGTAATGGCTAAGGAGAATATCTAATCCTTGCTTCAATAGAGCATCCATCTGCTGTTGTGCTTGGAAGGACCTCATAAGAATTGGTGGTGACGGGGAAAGCCCCTCGTTCCTCATTGTACCGCTGCATTTCACGGTCTCTGACTAGGCTTCTCTGCCTTCAAATCCCTCAACAACCGCTGAAACGCCGCCTGGTAGCTGTCGTGGTCTTTCCAGTTACTGAAATCGGGGATGAAATACTCCCTGATCTCCCGTGCTGAGTCCTTACCATTATCGGCGTCGAAGGCCTTCCATTCCTTGATCTGGTCGTAGGGAACAAGGCTGATCGGGAAGAGCATTTTGCGCGCTTCCCGAATCTCTCGCTGGCGAGCATTGGCAATCTCCGTCTTCACCCAGTCGCTAGCCATACTGGCCTCAGAGAGTATCAGGAGAAGACGGTCATATACGCGAATGGCGTGGTCAATCTGCTCGTGGAGTTTCTTGCCGCCCTGAATGTCATGCGGAGCAAACCAGCAGCGAACACCTTGCATCTGTAGATTAGTGTGTAGATGGTCGGCAAATTCCTGATCCCTGGTGGAATAGCTGATAAAACAAGAATTGAAGTTGGCCCCCGTAGTAAGAGATTGTGAATACCTGATGACTGTATCGGGCATCCCAGCCCCCCCTAAAAAAACCTCTGGAAGCACTCCCTGTGATTGGTGAACGGTCTCCATCCCAATGCTTGAGGGGCCTCTGTGTAGCAGAGTATCTAGTCCTTTACAGGTCCTCAGATCGACATTGGCGAACACGGTTAGCATCAAAACGGCTTCTGAAAAGTCTGCCGTTTCAAGTATTGAAGAGTTTAGGTTCGTCCAACTGAGATCAGCTCCTCTCAGATCTGCCTCACGTAGATTTGAGCGGGTGAGGTTCGCTCTGTTAAGATTAGCTCGTGATAATTGTGCTCGGGAGAGATCGGCCTCATTAAGATCTGCACTGCTAAGGTCGGCTCTGCCAAGGTTGGCCTCAACCAAGCTCGCTGCGATCAGCCGACTACAATGAAGGTTCGCCTCTGTGAGATTTGCTTGCCGCATATCAGCCATCGTCAAGTCGGCATCGTGTAAATCCGCCCTGACGAGACTTGCCAAATGAAGATGGACTCCGCGTAGATCTGCCGCAGCAAGACTGACATTCACTAGGTTCGCCCCTACAAGATCAGAACCAAAAAGATCGGCTCCATCGAGCCTCGGCTCTATTGCAGGATGTTTCTGTCTCCACCGGTTCCAAATCTTCACTCCCTGTTTCAGAATCGCGAGATGTTCGGGGTTGGCCATGGGCTACGGAGTCTCCATAGCTGTCAACGCTGAGTCTTTCTACGGCTAGCCCAATACTTTCTCATTCGTAGGGAAACCTGCTGGCGTTCCTGGGCACCCATCGATTTCCTTCCACGGCGGCTCCCATTGGTGGCGGCACTCGAACTACCACGCAGTTGCTCCAGGCAGGCGATGGTTCCTTTGATTTTAGCTATTTCGGCGTTTAATTCCGCAATCAGCTTGTCAACGTCCATAATGACGCTCGGGAATGGCGATATTCTACCTCACTGCTGCCGTCGCCACCATCAATGCCCTCACCAGATCCCGACAATCCTCCGCCGTCGGGTGCTACGCTCGGGGAATGGCGTGACATGCTGGTCGGTTTTCACGCGTTCATGGGAAAAAATATTGGGCAAATCGAATTCCACGGGTTGCGGAATTAAGTCTTGTGAGGCGAAGTGTACAGAGGATAACAGGATTGTCAAAGTCGTTATTCGAAATTCGCGATATCCTTCGTCTTATATGCATCCAGACCCTTGGCCACGCCTTCACGCGCGCTCTTCAAAAGCGCTCGAATAACAAGTATTACCATAACCGCGCAGATGAAAATACTAGCGACTCCCACATCCGCAGTAGACATACTCTGTCCAAAGAGCGTGATCTGAGTATCGCCCTTTGCGCCGAGGTATACAAGCACAACTCCGAAAATGCCCAGGATGGCCGATAATAGGAATACACCAATCGCAATTGGCATGTAGAGGTAACGAACCGCGAAAACGTCAGATGACATCCGCGTTCTTGCTTTCTTCGCTCCGCCCTTTACAGTCTCAACAGATTTGTCCATGGCTCGAATCGCTCCGCGCATCGATTCTAGCGCGGTCACATCGCAAGCGCAATAGACGCAAACTACAAGGATAAATTTCCAGAGACTAGTTGTAAGCAATTGATATAAGAGGTAATTTAGGTGCGTCGGCAGCTTCTCAACGCCTTCCACGCCTGCACTAGCTCCTGAATGAACTCCGCCTTCGGTGGTCGGCCATCGCGGGCCGGTTTTCACCATTCCCACACCTCAGCATAAGCCTGCTGAAGTCCAGTGCGACTCAGCATCGCAAACCGCCGCCGCATCTCCCCCAGTTGATCGGCGGATAGTGGCCGCTCTGGCGTGAAGTCGGGACGCTTCGCCATTTGTTCGCCTATGGTAACGCAGGGAGTACCCACGGTCAAGTTGGGTTACCAAATGCTCTCATCACTTCGACCACTCGTGATCATGCCATCTTCACGGAAGAGTTCAAGGGGAGTTGTGGCCAGGCTCGGCTGAGGTTCGTCGCTTCCTCCGTGGTCGTGGGTTTTTCGTGGGAGCGTTCTTCTTGGACTTGAACCAATTAATAATCTCGCGGCCTTTTGTGAGGGCCGTGAAAGTGGCTGAGACGAGCCCCGCAAACGTGGTGAGTTCTTGAAGTGGGAGCCCCAACTGTCGCCTCCTGAAAATATTTCTAAAAGCTTATTCGACAGCTATCAGAAAATTATCAAGAGGGAACAAAAACAGGGTGGCATTCAGCGAGGGTGCTGTCAATCGGTTTTCCACATATATTTTTTCTCGATTGTATTCAATGACTTCCAGTGGTCCACTGTGGAAAAGCAATATGAACATTGTGGATGGCCTATGTTTCCCCAGTCAAAACTCCAGCTCGTGCCTTACGTGCCTGATCAGCCATGCGACAAAGACGGTGAGAAGTGCGGCGCGGAAGCACCAGTAGGCGATCTTATCGGGAGGGTCGAGATTGGGCGGCTGCAAATTGTCGCCTCCTGAAAACTGCCAACGGACTTTGCCATTAGCAAATCTCAAAAAGCGACAAGATCAATCTAGCACTTTTTCTTATCTTGTCAAGGTTTTAGTTCACATCAGACCTCCGGTCCTATTGGGCACACACCAGGAGATCCGAAGCCGGTAACGAGTCGGGTTCAGTCAGCCCGCGCGGTACCTGGACAATTCATTGTTCGGTAGTTTGCTTGGCGTCTAGTTCACCTTTCAGGCCCTACCTGCTGGCGTGAACGTCCCGGCGCTGTTAAACTGAGCGCAGATCCGAAAAAAAGAAAGCCCGGCGCCCCCAATCGGGCCTATCGCAGAAACGTTTGGGCTGACACTCAGACGATATTAGATGAGTGTGCCCCGATGCAAGAGCACGTGCGTAGCGTATGTGGAGAACGGTTCGGAAAATCACCATCGCACTCCTGGCCATCTCGGTTTGCATTTGGGGTATCTTTCGCTATAGTGTCCAGACCCGTGCATTTTTGAGGTCCATATTCGATCTGCTGCCGGATCTCGCTGGTTTCTTTCTTGCGGCCTTGGGCGTAGGACTGCTCTTTGTGCCTGAAAAATTAAAGCAATTAGATGACTATCCTAAGACGCGGTTAGTGCTCGCTATCGTTATTTGTCTCATGGGGGGCGGGGCGGTAATTTCCAATTCTCTCCAAAAGTCCGAGGAGAAGAATGCGGCATTGGTAGAACGAGATAAATTAACAGGGCAGGTGACCAAACTGATAGACCAGCAGATCCTCGCGAGGACAGAAGTGGAGAGCCTCCAGGGTCAGGTGAAGACAATCACCGAAGAACGAATACCACAAATACTCGGAGGTGTTCAGGATCTTGCGAAGCCGCGACTGGCCCCACGACCGGATTTGCACTTCAGGCTCGTCTATCCGAAATCGGTTGCAGTGCGAATCGAGAATGACTCCAAAGGAGGGGTGGCTGACAAACCAAAGTATCAGATCACCCTTGCCGATCTCGATAATATTGAAGGCAACTTACTACCGATACCAGTTCAGGAAGGTGACTTCATACGCCCAGGAGAAGCGTGGGGACCGAACCTTGCGATGGAATTGCCGGCAGTGAAAGCCATAGTTAAACCCGGCGACCGAGTGTTTGGATACGCGCTTGTTTTGTGCCCAGAATGCGTGAAGACAAGATCCTACTGGATATACATCGAACAGGGCAAAGGGGGTTGGTATGCCGAGATGACCAAGCCGCAGTTTCCCAAGGGCTTGCAGTTCTGGGTGGAAATGAAGAAGGACGTGGATGCCGTTCTGGAAGAACTTGCGCCATCAGCGAGCAGAATAAGTATAACCGAGCCGTGATTGGAATCTGCCATTCGCCTTCACGCTGCATCTCCTGCCGGATGATCTCCTCGCACTTCCACACGATGAGACAGCCACACAGCAATCTACCGGTTTAACGAACTCGTGCGGGACGATTGGGAAGTCTTCTTCATCACGTGGCATATTACGATTCTCCCGCACTTCGCCATGCGACCATCAGAACATGGAAGATCCCTTCACCTCTTCGCCACTTCCATCCAACGCAGACTGTGAGATCCAGAGGATTGCCGTGTGGGCACTGAATGAACGGACCAAACCAGGTGACCACTGGCACGGATGGCTCCCTGATCCTGAGCACATCAATGCCCTCCCTCAGCCCCTACGTGACTACATCCACGATCTGGAAACCCGTGCCGATCCTGCTGGGGATGTTGCTCAGATCGCGTTCCTGAAGGAGACTGTTGACGCTTTGGTAATTAGGGTGCGTGAACTCGAACAGGAGATCAGTGATCGCCGAGCTTAGTTTGTTTGCGGACTATGACGGGCTTCTTTTTGATCCTCATGATCTCCATATTCAACTTCTTCAACCGCTGGTATTCATCGAGCCACTCCTTGAGGGTGAGGCTGTTGACTGTCGGGACTCTCACGGTTCTGTCCAACCAATCGGCGGCTTCTCCAAAGTGAAAATAGAAATACCCGTCACCCTTCGCCAGAAGTGCGGTGAGGCCCTTCTTCGCAAGTTCAGCGTTGATGGCTTTGAGGGTAAGACGCATCAGGCACTGCTCACAACCCTTTTACCAGATCCACAATCCTCACGTTGAGCGTGTCGGCAATAGAATTTCAATCCCTTGTTGGACGTTTCGCAACCTGTCCCGCCTTCTTCTCCAGGCCAGACAACAATTGGGAGAGCGTGATCCCTAGGCCATCGGCGACCTTAACCAAGTTGGAGAAGCTGAGGTTGGATTCTCCCCTCTCAATTGTGCCCATGAACGTCCTGTGGACGCCGCAATGATCGGCAAATCCCTCCTGCGAATACCCCTGCTTCAGGCGAAGCTCTCGAATCCTCCGCCCCAATGCCTTCAATATCTCCTGCACTCCCAAGAGTCTGAAAGGCCGCAGGTTAACCGTCTACAGTATTTCCATAGACACTGTTTGCATGGCATAGTTGATCGTGGAGATAGGTACGTGAACGTCAGGAAAGGCGTGAACACCATAGCCCGTCATCCTATCCCGTCGTTTATGAAAGGAATAGGGTGATGCCCTTGATTGACAACGCAGCCGTGACCCCTACAAGCGTCGCAGGCATGCTATGGCACATAACGGATGTGCTTAAAGACAGTCTCAGCCGAGAGGCAGAAGCGGTCCTGGAAGCCTCAGAGAGGCAAGATATGGGTGCTGCAAGTGAACACCGCCAGCTTGTGAGGAGCTACAATCGGCTAATCAAGCTCCTGGATCTCACAGCAGCTAAGGCCAGCATGATCGAAGCAAAGACGGGACCTTTAGGATTTTTCGACCTCACCAGTTGAATACTCGGCTTCTCCCAATCTCCAACCTTCGTTAACAATAGCCCGCATACCTTTTCAAGTATGGGGGTGCTAGGCATCCGCGAGTAGACTCAAGGTAAGGAGAAGTACGCCTAATGAAAGTTCCGAAGGAGTTCAGAGGAAATGATGGGAGGGCATACGAGATTCGTCATGAGGTTGTTGCAGTCCTCATTCGCAGAGCGCAGCAGAATCGATCAGTCGA
>Ga0207090_1127_pt1 | contig 17514 bp, 18 predicted proteins | sample Alteio_BWMinHeat_50_FD_153565 | JGI IMG/M metagenome (GOLD analysis project Ga0207090, IMG submission 153565) | Enriched cells from forest soil in Barre Woods Harvard Forest LTER site, Petersham, Massachusetts, United States -... | ecosystem: Environmental > Terrestrial > Soil > Temperate forest >...
ATGCGGGATCGAAAATCGAAATGCGATCCTTCGTATTAACGTACGGCTGTTCGTACTCCCACCGGAGGCCGAGATTCAGTGTGAGGTTTGCAGTTGCTTTCCAGTCGTCCTGAATAAACGACTGCCAGAGTATCGACCGGTTCTCTCCCTCGACACCCGGAGGAGCAGTGCCGTTAGCCGTGCGTGGGATGCCGAGCAGGAAATCAGCCAACGCGTTCCCTGTAAATACCGGCTGGAACGAAAACGAGCCCTGCGTCTGATTGATGTTCCGGACGTCCAAATGCAAAATGCGAATATCCGCTCCGGCCTTCCACGTATGTTTCCCATGGACCCAAGTCAGGTTGTCAACCCACGAGAATGTGTGGACTTGCTGCGTAATGAGCTGTGATGTCGATCCGCCCAATGTCGAAAAGCCCACAATCGCGACTATGGGCAGCGAGTTCGCCGCCGCCGAAGCCCCGCTGAGCAGGTTGTGCAGACCGAGCTGCCCGGCATAGTTGATCCCGCCGCCCTGCGCCATGGCCTGGTTCAGTAAGTTGAAACGGCTGAAAGCCCAGCGAAATTCATTGATCAGGTTGGACCTGATTACAGCGGTATGGCCTATAACCAAGCTCTCCGAGTCGGTTGGACGCATGGCGTCATAAATCGGCAGAATCCCGGGCAATGTTTGCATATTGCCCTGCTGGGAATAACGCACGAATCCATTGCTGCCGGTCGAAAACTGATGATCCAGGCGCCCGGTGTATTGATCGGAATCGGCAAGACCGCTAATCGGATGAATGAAGTTCAATCCCGTGCCGGCGGACCCCAGGGGCGCGTCGGTCTGTGGCATGTACGGAATGAAGCGGCTGGTCGTCGGGTCGATTCTGCCAGCCGGGATTTGCCTGTTGGGAAATGGCAGACCGGTCAGCGGGTCCAGAATGGCGCCTGGCTGCGATGAGAGGTCGCCGCTCAACTGTGACCGTGTCGGCACCCCAGCCAGAATCGTGCTTGGCGTACGCTGTCGAACGCCCTCGTAATTGAAGAGCCAAAAGGTTTTGTTATGCCCGTTATAGCCCGGAAGAATGACCGGACCGCCAACCGTGCCTCCAAACTGGTTTCGCCGCAGCGCCGGCTTGCCTGCCAGGTCGAAGAAATTCCGTGCCTGAATCTTGTCGTTTCGAATAAACTCGAAAGCCGTGAGATGGTACTCGTTGGTTCCGGATTTGGTGACCACATTGATCTGCGCGGCGCCGTGTCCATACTCGGCCAGGAAGGTATTGCGCTGAACCTTGAACTCCTGCACAAGGTCAATGGAAGGATCGATATATGTGCTGTTTCCGTTAACGTTGGTGTTGGACACGCCGTCGAGCATAAAGCTATTGCTGACGCCTCGGGCGCCGGCAACGCTGAAGCTGCTCGGCGCGCCAGCCGGGCCGGCGACGGTGCCGGGCCCGAGAGTCGCCAGTTGCTGGAAGTTTCGGCCATTTAGCGGTAACTGGAGGATACGTTCATTTGTGACTACCGTTCCCTGGGAGGCGGTGTCGGTCTCCACCAGCGAAGAGGTGGCTCTGATTTCCACGTTTTGCTGTAATTCGCCCAGCTCCAGTAAGATATCCACGCGAGCGCGCTCGTCGATTGCCAACACTGTTCCTGTCAACTCGACATGCTTGAATCCAGCGGCCTCGCAGACTATTTCGTAGTCACCGGCCGGAAGCGCCGTCACTACATAATTGCCGCCGTTTTCACTCGGGGCATGCCGTATAGCTCCCGTTGCTATATTCCGTATGGTGATTTTCGCACCGTTCACGACTCCGCCGGTTGGATCCTTCACGGTGCCGAGGATCGCGCCAAATGGCGTCTGCCCAGTCGCATCAAGCGCGAGCATACAAAGCAGACATACGATGATTCGCGACATAGTCGTCTCCCCTTACCGTGCCCAAGTTGATTCGAAACGGCCGTCATGAAGGGATCCAGGATCCCTGTCTGTACGAGCTGCCTGCACTTGCGCTGAGGTCTCATCCACAAAGGCAAGCAGGTTCTTGATATCCAGAGGCTTTGTCAAATAACTCTGCGCGCCCGCTGCGAGCAGGCGCTCAATCTGCCCTGGCGTGGCATCGGCGCTAACGATTGCCACTGGAATATCCTTGGTCCTTCGGTCAGCCCGTAACTGCCGCAAGACCTCGTCGCCATGCATGTCCGGGAGGTGCAGATCCAGCAAAATCAAGTCAGGCACATGTTCACGGGCCAAATCGAGACCCATGCGCCCTTGCATTGCCGTTAGAAGTTTGATTCCAGGTCTGGTAGCGAAAACGGTCTCCATTAACAAGCTGTTCGATAGGTTGTCTTCGACGTAGAGCACAGTCATCGGCCGCTGGCACGGCTCGGCTATCACGGGAGGTTCCGGATCGAGGCAACGCTCGTAGCGCTGCATCTGTCCTTCGATCAGCGGGAATTCCACCCAAAAGACGCTTCCGTGGCCAAACTCGCTTTCCGCGCCAATCAAACCGCTCATGGCTTCCACCAATTTCTTCGAAAGGGCGAGGCCTACTCCACTGCCTTCAACGCTAGTATCTTCGGCTCCGAGTCGCTCAAATGGGCTAAACAGCAAAGACATCTTGCTTGCCGGAATCCCCAGCCCCGTATCCTTTATCTCCATGCGCAAGCGATCTCCGGCCTTGGCCACACAAGAGACAGTAACGCTGCCTCCATCACGGTTGTACTTGATCGCGTTCGAGAGAAGATTGAGGATAACTTGTTTGAGTCTTTGGCGATCGGCTTGTATGTGTTGCTTCCAGGTTTCCGCAACCTGCCTCGATACCGAGATTCCACGATGAAGGGCCAAAGGCGCTACTAAATCCAACGCTTCATCCAACGCCTCGCTCACCAGGATCGGCTCGGGCGAGAGCGTCAGGTGCCCTGCTTCGATGCGGGCGATGTCCAACACTTCGTTAATCAGCGTCAGCAAGTGCCGCCCGCCTTTGAGAATTTGCTCCAGGCTTTGAAGCTGGTCCGTTTTGAGCGAGTCCATCTCGAGAACCTGCGCGAATCCTAAGATCGCATTCAAGGGAGTTCGCAGTTCGTGACTCATGCGCGAAAGGAACTCGCTCTTCGCACGGTTGGCAGCTTCCGCCTGGTCTTTGGCTTGGTAGAGGGCCTCTTCGGCGCGCCTCGCAACGGTTACATCGCGGATCACCAAGATCGCTCCGCATGCGCTGTCTTCAGTCCGCAGGGGGCGAGCGGAGGTAGTTATCCACACACCCTCAACCCTTTGCGCATTGCGCACAAATATATGGGCCGAATCGACTGCTTCCCCTCGCATGGCTCTGGTCAAGGGCAACTCAGTGGTAGGGTATGGCGTAACCATGTCCGGCAAATAGAAACCATACCGATCGACCACTGCTGACGGTGGGCCCTCTATGGGAGGCATGCCCATAATATTTTCGGCTGCGGGATTAAATACAAGAATTCGCCCATTCTCATCAAAAACGATTACCCCCTCGCTCATGCGGTCGAGAATGGACTGCAGCACCGCATTCTGCTTTTGATACGCCTCGTGGGATTCCGCCAGACGCCGGTCACGTTGCTGCAACAATTTGCTTGTATTGTTGAGTGTTACTTCGAGCCGGCCGATCTCGTCATCGCTGACCGATCCCAGATGAAAGGCTTGGCCTTCTACCAATTCGGCGGAGCTCTTCTGAAGCCTTTCGACACGTCGAACGATACCGGTCGCAAAAAGGATTATCGCCAGAATCGAGGCAATCAAACCAAGTAGAATGGTCGCCACGATCGCAATAAAAGTGTGGATGGCCCGCTGTGTTTGGTCGGCCCCCCACTCTCCGAGCAGGCGGTCTTCGTCGGTCTCCAGCTTCGCGAATTCCGATTCCAATCTTCCCCTTGCGGCTCGGTCCTCGTCGAACAAGGCAGCCATGGTCTCGGGCGTCCCACGTTCCTCGCGAACCCGCCGCAGAATCGCGGCCATGACCTCCTCCGTCTCTTGCAACCGCGAACGAATGCTCTGTATCCGCCGGCTCTGGACGTCCTTGTTGCGGACCAGTTGCTCCAGCTGCCCCAAAGCTTGAGCAAGGCTGGCGCCGGCATTTCGGTATTCGTCCAGGAACCGCTGCTGCCCGGTGATCTCGTAGCTGCGAAGCGCCGTCTCGGCCATTAGTATCAGTGAACGGGCCTGGCCGATTTGAGCCCTGGTCTTTAGTGTGGCGCCAACAACTACAGCCGTTCGTTCAGGTTGTTTTGTCGAGCCCAAGAAAATGGACGCTGCCACGGCCAGCAGAATTGTTGCCGGTAAGATGAGTACGACAACCAGGCCCTTTCCGCGCAGCGGAAGATTTACCCAAGCGGAAGCGATACGCTTACCCAGTTTGCGGATCATGAACGGCCTGTCCGGCGCGGAACTCTTTACATATATTAGAAACGTTCTTGAATCTAATAGAAATATCCTCAATCGTGGCACCGCCACTGATAACATCGGTCAACCTGTGGCAAAGCTTTCACTGTTGTTTGAAAACGAGGTTTCTGAACGCTAGTGTTATCCAACGATATATTAATGCAATGGAATGGGGCGTGCATACAATGAAGCGGTGGCGGTGTTTGGGCGGGTACGTTGGCCTGGTAATGTACCCAATCAATCGCCTGGAAGTTTGCATGGGGAAGCAGCCCGATAGAAAGCTTTATGCCTCTAGATTTTATTCAAAATAGCCGCATTCTAATCGTTGACGATCAGGAGCCCAACGTACTGCTGATTAAACGAATTCTGGAGCGAAATGGATATCGGCAGTTTCGGACCGTCACAGACTCGACCACCGTCATCGAAGAGTTCAAAACCTACCAGCCAGACCTGCTATTGCTCGATTTGATGATGCCGAAGGTTGACGGTTACTCGGTCCTGACACGAGTCCGGGAATGCATTCGCGGGGACGCTTACCTGCCAATCCTCGTGATTACCGCAGACGTCACACGCGCGGCCAAACAGAAAGCATTGGCATTGGGTGCAAAGGATTTTCTGACGAAGCCGATCGATGCCGCCGAAGCCGCGCTGCGTATTTACAATTTACTGGAAACGCGATGGCTCTACCGCCGGATTGAGCTTCACAATACCCATCTGGAACAGATGGTCGACTCGCGTACGCGCGAACTGACGGAAGCTCACCGCCGATTGGCGATTCTGGACGAGGCGAAGAGCGATTTCTTGAAGCTCATTTCACATGAGTTCCGGACACCACTGAACGGGCTGTTGGGCACCAGCGAGCTCATACTCGACGAGTTAGGTTCGAAACCGGACTCCGGCGAACTTCGGGAAATGCTTAGGCTCTCCCGGTCCAGAATCCTTTCCATCCTCGATGATGCCTTGTTATTGACCCAAATTGAAGTTGAGGGCCAGAAGTTCGCCGGCCAACCAATTTCTTTGAGCGAAGCGCTGATGCAAGCGCTTGAGGAAGCGGCGGAATTCGCCGGTTCCCGGCAAGTGTTATTGCACCCAACTCCCATGGAACTGGGAATTGTCGTTGGAAATGTAGATTTGCTGGTGAAGGCCCTGCGGGCACTGATTGAAGCCGCCGTGAAATTCTCCAAACCTGGCGACACTATTACGCTGATGCGAGAGAATTCTATTGATTCACCAACCCTGATTATCGATAGCCAGAGCGGCTGGCTTCCGGATTCGGCCATAGCCAAATTCTTCGACGTGTTCTCTCTGAGTGAAGTGAGTACACCAGCTGGAAATCTAGGCATGGGCCCTTCGGTCGCCAATCGTATTCTGGCCCTTTTTGGTGGTTGGGTCACAGTGACCAATCGCGATCCGTCGGGAATACGGCTCACAGTGTCTTGCAGGCCCGCCGAACATTCGTTTGAAATGATTGAAGCTGGACCATTATGGACAAAAGCATCATTCTAAATAGCCGAATCCTAATCGTAGACGATCAAACTTCTAACGTGCTGCTCCTCGAGCGTATTCTCCAGCAGGGAGGTTATCGAAACGTGACATCGATTACCGACTCCCGGCAGGTGATCGATCAATTTCGCATCTTCCAACCCGATCTGATCGTGTTAGATCTAATGATGCCGAAGGTAGACGGGTACGCGGTTATGATACAGATGAAAGGATGGATACCCGATCATACGTATTTTCCCATTCTGGTCATTACGGCGGATGTTTCGCGGCCGGCAAAACAAAAGGCATTGTCGCTGGGCGCAAAAGATTTTCTGACTAAGCCCGTGGATGCTGCCGAGGTGCTTTTGCGAATCTACAATCTCCTCGAAACCCGTAAACTTTACCAATGCATCCAAGAGCAGAATAAGCTTCTGGTCGGGCAGGTTCAGCCTGCGCTACAGAACTTGAACGTAGCGTTGGCCGAAACTGAAAGAGTGGCTCAGGAATACAACATTCCTACTTGCCAGATCAATCGATTGCGGAACGCGATAGTCGAAGCCGCAACCACCATTGAGGTGCTGGGTCAGGCAGCGGATAACCATAGCGCAGCCACCGGAGACCCGAGCGACCCGGTTCTACTGATTGCTGAGTCACACGGAAAGTGACGCGCCAAGGAGATTGCACGCCGTCGAAACCATGATGCACACGAAGATCGTTCTCAACAGCCGTATCCTGATCGTCGACGATCAAGCCGCAAATGTCTTGTTACTTGAGCGAATTCTGCAACAGAGCGGTTATCGGAATGTCGCGTCACTCACGGATTCGCGCCGGGTGATGGAAGAATTCCGGATGTTTCAGCCGGACCTGCTGCTCCTGGACCTGATGATGCCAAGAGTGGATGGGTACGCGATCATGACACAACTGCGGGAATGGATCGCCGATGAGACCTATTTTCCGATTCTCGTGATTACGGCGGACGTCTCCAGCGCAGCCAAACAGAAAGCATTATCCTTAGGCGCGAAGGATTTTCTGACCAAGCCCATCGATACTACGGAAGCGACCCTGCGCATCTACAACCTGCTGGAAACGCGCTGGCTATATCGTGAGCTCCATGCACAAAACCAGGTGCTTACGGAGCAGGTACGCGAATCGCAGCAACAACTGGAAGCGCTGCGGGCGGAATTCGCGCGTATCACGCAGGGCGGTGGCCTGCCGATTCGATAAATCGGATTCTTACGCAATGGCCGATCTTCACGACCAATTCGGCGACATCGACATCTATCTCTTCGATCAACTGCTGCGACGCCGGATCACACCCGGAATGCGCGTGCTCGATGCGGGCTGTGGGCCGGGCCGGAACTTGCTTTATCTTCTCAGCGAGGGGTACGAAGTCTATGGCGCGGACACCGATTCGCGCGCGATTGACGCCGTACGCCGCCTGGCGGCATCTCTCGCGCCCGCTCTCCCTGCCGGAAACTTTCGGACGGAGACCATCGAAGCGATGTCCTTCCCAGACTCGATTGCCGACGTAGTGCTCAGCAGCGCAGTACTGCACTTCGCACGCGACGACGATCAGTTCGGAGCCATGGTCCGCGGCACCTGGCGAGTCTTGAAGCCGGGCGGCATCCTCTTCTGCCGTCTCGCCTCCAACATTGGAATGGAAAAGGAGATGAAGCCCATAGCAGGACGCCGGTTCCTATTGCCCGACGGTTCCGAGCGTTATCTGGTCGACGAGGCCATCCTGGGCAAGCTCACGGCAGAGCTTGGGGGACGCCTGCTCGACCCGCTCAAGACGACCATCGTCCAGGATCAACGCTGCATGACCACGTGGGTCGTCCGGAAAACCGGCTGACGCAGAGTTCACGAATGGCCGGAATCCCGGCCGTTAAGTTCGCCGCGGCCATCCATTATCAACCGCTTGCGGCTACTGCCGGGGCCGGACTCCGGCCCTGGCGCAGGAGTTAAGATAAAGCGTTCGTCAACACACAGCGGAGGTCTCTTCATGTTCTGCACGAACTGTGGCGCGCAGGTCGCCACCGGGGCGGTATTCTGCCCGGCTTGCGGTTCCCGAATGCTCTCCGAAGGCGCCGCTCAACCGCCTTCGACGGCGTTGCAGATGGATTATGCGACCTGGGGCAGCCGGGCGATCGGCTACCTCATTGACAGCTTGCTTGTGGGAGTCGCGATGGCCATTCTCTACGCCATGCTGGGCGGTTTACTCACCGCCGTCGCGGGGGTCGGCGGCCGCGGCGCGGCGCGGGGCGTTTGCTGCTTCTTCATTGTGCTGTTCCCGCTGGCAAGCTTTTTGGTCGGACTTTACAACCGCGTCTACCTGATCAGTCAACGAGGCTATTCGATCGGGCAGAGCGTCGTGCATGTGAAGGTCGTCGACGCCAATGGAGGACTACTCACTCAAGGCACGGCCTTCTTGCGTTTGCTGGTGGCGGCTGGAATGGGTCTGGTTCCGTTCCTTCCCGTGCTCGATCTTTTATGGCCCTTGTGGGATGACCAGCGCCAGACGCTCCACGACAAAGCCGTAAACTGCTACGTCATTAACAACCGGTAAATCGATCAATGGCTCAATCCCTTTCCAGACCCGGTGCGGCGCCCACGGCGGTCGGCTTATTCATTCTGCTCCAGATGGCCGCCGGCCGTCTGCTCCTGGATGCGGACGAGCTCCGCGTCTATGTCTTGGGCCATCCCATCAACTGGGCATGTGCCTTGAAGGCGCGCTTCGGACTGCCGTGTCCCACCTGTGGGCTGACACGAAGCATAGTGCTCAGCCTGCATGGCGAAATCGCCCGCGCCTGGAATGTGGCGCCCGGCGGCCCGGTCGCGGTGTTGGGGTGCCTTGCTCTCGCCATCGCGTTACTTCTCTTGAATGGAGTGGCGCCGCGTCTTCGCGAACGGATGAAAACGGCCATTCGCTCCGGTGCGCTGGCCTACGCAGCTATCGCCGCCACCGTGTGGATCGCCGGCTGGGCCGCGCAATTTACCGCCGCCCTGCGGTAGTCCTGGCTATCTTCCCACCACGCCCACCAGCGGACTGCTCGCTGAGGCGTATAACTTCTTGGGCATGCGTCCGGCCTCGTAGGCCAGGCGGCCCGCCTCCACCGCGAGCCTCATCGCCCGCGCCATGCGCTCGGCATCTTCCGCCGCCGCGATGGCGGTGTTCATGAGGATGCCGTCGGCGCCAAGTTCCATGGCGATGGCCGCATCGGAAGCTGTGCCCACTCCAGCGTCCACGATTAGCGGCACTTCCGTGATCATTTCCCGCATAATGCGCAGATTGGCCGGGTTCTGCACACCCAAACCAGAGCCGATGGGCGCGGCCAGCGGCATCACTGCGGCGGCCCCCACGTCGATCAGCTTGCGCGCGTTCACTATATCGTCGTTGGTATATGGCAACACAACGAAGCCTTCCTTTACCAGGACGCGCGTGGCTTCCAGTAGACCGGCATTATCGGGAAACAGCGTCTTCTCATCTCCAATGACTTCCAGTTTCACCCAGTTCGATAAGCCCACTTCACGCCCCAGCATGGCGGTGCGGATGGCATCGTCGGCCGTGTAACAGCCGGCCGTATTGGGCAGGATGAAGAGTTTCGAGCGGTCGATATAATCGAGTAACGATTCTTTAGACCGATCCGTGAGATTGACGCGGCGCACGGCCACGGTGACCATTTCCGCGCCCGAGGCTTCGTGGCAGCGCTGCATCTCCTGAAACGTGCGGTACTTTCCCGTGCCGACCACGAGACGCGAGCGGAATTGCCGCCCGGCGATCTGCAAGTTCTCCGACATAATTTGATTGTAGCCTCAGGATTTGATTGTGACTCAGGCCGTGCGGTTTTCCCAGTTCCCCATACGGTCGGAACTGACGGCGCGCCGCTCGGCCGGGGAGTCGGTTCGGAAATAGGACCAGGGTCCCGGAACCCACGGATAGCGCTCCACCACAGACTCATCCACCGCCACGCCTAAGCCGGGCGCGCGGGGCACGATCAGGTCGCCCCGATCGAGATCGAGCGGCTCCTTGAGGATCTCTGAAGCGAGGGGGAATGGGTACATCCCGGGGCGGCTCGGGCTGGAGTAGCACGGGTATTCGATCCACTCCGCCACTACCTGCGGCCAGCAGATGCCCAGGTGGGCGGCTGCCACCATCTCCAGTGCGGTCCCCAGGCTGTGGAACGCAAACTTCAGCCCATGGCGCGCGATCTCGGGGAACAACTTGCGTCCCATACTGTAGCCACCCTGGCAGCAAACATCCATTTGCACGTAGTCCACCGACCGATTCAGAATGAGATCCAGATAACCCTCTTCGCTCGGCTCGTGCTCGCCGCAGGCCAGCGGAACCAGGTCTTTTTCCTTGAGACGCTGGTACGCGGCGTGATCGTGCGGAGGCAGCGGCTCTTCCAGCCAGGCGATGTTGAGGGATACCATCTCCCGCGCCAGTTGCTCGATGCTTGCCAGGTCGTAATTACGGTCCCCCATACGCCACCAGGTGTGCCCGTCCACCATGAGGTCGAAATCGGGACCGACTGCCTTTCGCATGAGGCGCACCGTCTCCAGGTCCTTTTCGGCGCCCTGGGCCGGACGCATCTTGTAAGCCCGGAACCCCAGTTCGGCAATGGCTGCTGCCTCGGCCGCATAGGCTTCCGCCGGCAGATAGAGGCCGGCGCTGCCATACAGCCGGATGCGGTCGCGGACCCGCCCGCCGAGAAGTTCGGAAACCGGCACTCCGTGGGCCTTGCCCGCCAGGTCATACAGCGCGATCTCCACTGCGCAATAAGCCTTCACCAGGTCCGAACTGGCGCCGTGATCTTCCAGAAACTGGACGCGAAGCGCGTCGGGGTCGGTCAGCCCACGGTCCTGGAGGAACGGCGCGATCACCTGTTCGATCAGCCGATGCACCCGCTCACTGCCCGGGCCGGGGGCATAGCCTACCAAGCCGTTGTCGGTGTCCACCCGTATGAACATGGCGTCGCGCTTCAAGATCGTGCGCTCGCCGCCGTGGAATGGCAATTGGATCGGTTCCGCGAAGGGGTAGGAAAGCAGGAACGCGCGAACGCTCGCGATCTTCATTGGACGCGGCTTCAGGATACCAGTCTGCAGACCCGAGTTGCCACCCTCCGGCCTAGAAGTAATGCAGGAGAATCCATCCGCCCGCGGTGATGAGGAAGGAAGAGACTAGCGGAACTCTCCAAAGTCCGCTTTCCTGCTTGGTCTGAGCGAAGCCCGGCACGTCGGAGGCTTCTGAAGATTCCGCAGATTCCGCTGGTTTGGCAATCTCCCGCGGTGGTTCCGGCACATGTGGCTGCGGCTCTTCGGGTTCTGCGGCCGCCGCCCCCATCCGTCCGGCTACCTGCCGGCACATTGCACCCATGCCGAGGATGATATCGAGCACGTTGCGATCGCTGTCCGTCACCCGTTGCCGCAAATCCGCGATTTCGCGATCCTTGGCTGTCAATTCTTCGCGTAGGCGGGCCACGCGCTCCTCCAGCATGAACTCGACGGTTTCCTTCAGCTTCCCGGTGCTGGTCTCCATCTGGCTGGCGACCTGCCCTTCGACGATGCCGGCGACTGCCCCGGCGAATTCCCGGTGCAGCACGATGAAATGCTGACGCAAGGCCTCCATCTCAGCGTCCGCCTGCCGGCGAGCGTCGAGGACCTGCTGGTCCAAACGGTTCTGCGTCTCTTCAATGGCCGCCTGGGCGTCCGCTGCCACCGCCTTGTCCTCTTGCTGTAGCGACTTCAACTCCAGCGTAATCCGGGCTTCCAATTCCGCCAGATGCCGCTCCACCTGTCCGGCATGTTCTTTGAGCCGGGCTTCCAGGGCGTGCACCAGCGCATCCATAGCCTGCTGATCGAGGTTGATCGGCCCGGAGACCGCCCGAGAAATGGGCGCACGCTCCATCTGCGCCATTCGTTTTTCGATCTCCGCCAACCGTTCCGCCACGGGAGTGGCGGCCGAATCGTGGAGCGCCGGCGTACCCGTCTTCCGGGCAGCGTTTTGCGTGATTTTCATTCCCACGCCGAAGGCTAGTCCGTCCCCAAAAGCCACGGCCAAACTTCGCCAAACGGACGGATCGCGGCTGTTTTGCATATACAAACATAATGTACAGCAAATGTTTTCCGTAGGGAAGCGGAATTTAAGGCCCTGTGGCTTAGTGGCGCTTAGTGGTATAACCCACATATGCATCTCCCGGTGAATTGGCCTCAGGACTTGCGCGATGTCGCCCGTCTGCTCATCGCCTACCTTTTTGCGTTGCCTGTGGGGTGGTACCGGGAGAAGGAAGGGCATACCATCGGGGTGCGCACCTTTCCGTTGGTGGCGATGGCCAGCTGCGGTTATCTGCTGCTGGGCGTGCCGTTATTGGGTTCGGACCCAGCGGCGCAGTCGCGGATCATCCAAGGGCTGGTGGCCGGCATCGGCTTCATCGGCGGCGGCGCTATTTTGAAGGCCGAAGGCAATGTTCACGGCACTGCAACCGCGGCGAGCATTTGGAATACCGGCGTACTGGGGGTAGCCGTCGCCCAAGAGCGCTACCCTCTGGCCATCATGCTGTCGGTCATGAATCTCGTGGCCTTGCGTGTCTTACTGCCATTGAAGATTAAACTGGACGCAAAGAAAGACTCCGAATCCTAACGCGGGGTCGCGCGGAAATCTTGCGGGTACTCTTTCTCCCCCCATTTGCGGGTAATCTAGCAGATCTTGGGTAGCTGGCGAAGTCAACACCATCCGTTGTATTGATTGCTTCTGAAATTTTCATGTTACTGGGAATTTACCGGACTGTCATTCAGATTTTCCTTGATTCGTCCTAGTACGGTGTTTACAGTAGGAACTGTCCTCAAAAATACTTAGGATAAATCTGGGTACTGAATGACTAGGAGAAAGGTAGTAAATGACGCCGCTCATGCTTCCCTCCCCCGCTTCTAGCCAACGAAGCCGAAGCTTGCCTGTTGATCTCTTACGCCGCGAGGCTCTGAAGCGCCTCTACCGGCGACGTGAAACTGTGGAAAACCTGATTCGCTCGCTCGAAGATTACCAAGAGGGCCGAGTGAGCGACCGCGCGGCCTGCGTGGACATCAACGCTGCACGGAAGTGCTCGTCAGGTTTCGCTCAATAGCGAACTTGACCAACCCCACCAGGTCGTGGACATTGAGCTTGCGCATCAAACTGGCGCGATACGTATCGACGGTCTTGGGGCTGATATTGAGCAGATCCGCAATATCCTTGGCCCTGAGACCATTCACCAGGTAGGAGAATACCTCCATCTCCCGAGGGCTCAGACTACGCAGTGGATCCGTCTCGCGGCTCTCGCCGCCCTTGGCGAACAGGGAGGCGCCACGGAGAAGCGGCGAAACGTAAACGCCGCCGTCGCGTACGAAATTGATTGCGTCCACCAGATGACGGGAGGGTCCGTCCTTCAGAAGATAGGCATCGGCGCCGGCGCGCAGCGCTTCGCGCACCGTCGTTTCCTCACGGCTGATTGAGAGGATCATTAGCTTTGACGTTGAACCGGCGCCGCGCAGCTTACGAATCACTTCGACGCCGGTCATGGCCGGCATGTGCATATCCAGAAGCGCAAAATCCGGTTTCTGAGACATGATGGTGTCGAAAGCCGCATTACCGTCCGAGCACTGTCCCAGAATGCGCATTCCATGCGCCGCGCAGAGCGCCGCGATTCCCTCGCGGACGATGTTGTGATCGTCCGCTAGTACTACAGTGGTATCCGCCAGTGGCTGCATGCTTCTCCTTTGCCGCCCCTTATCGATTCAGCGGCAAGAACGGCACGGTGACTTCCAGTTTCGTTCCGCCGGGACCACTTTCTATTTTGATCGTTCCACCTAATGCTTCGGTCTGTTCGCGAATGGTCCGCAGACCGATGCCGCCCGCCAGACTGGCGGGCGCCGAAAACAACTGTTGTGCATCAAATCCTACACCATTATCCTGAAAGCGCAAGACGATTTTATCTCCCGCTGCCTCGAGCGAAGCTTCGATTCGGGCGGCACGGGAATGCCGGATCACATTGGAAACCGCTTCCTGGGCAGCGCGATAAATCAGCACCTTCGCATCCAGATCCGGTTCGCGTGGTAAGGCGTCGATGCGAAGACGGGATTCAAACCGCTGGGGAATGCCACTGAGATCCCAGACTTGTTGAATGGCCGCTTCCAGCGTGAGCCTCTGCCACTCAGGAGGATGGAGCCGTTTGGAGATGGAACGTACCTGCTCCAGAGCGTCCGCAGCCAGCGCGGAAATGCGGTCGAGGGCCTGTTGAACCATAGGCGCGGCACTGGAGAGCTGGGACCCAACCAGCTCTAATTGCAAGCGGATGGCGGAGAGCGCTTGACCAACACCAGTATGCAGCTCAGTGCCCAGGCGCTGCCGCTCCAGCTCGATCTGCCGGACGGGGCTGAAGCCGCTACGGCGTCGGCCTCGGGCCCTGCTCGAAAGATTATGTTCGATGGTTTGGAGCCGGATATAGTGATGCAGGAAGCTTATCTGAATCCGGAGGAGACCTTCCGTATCCGGAACAACGTCGGACTCCCGCGCACCCACGAGCACTCTGCCGCCAGCCTGCCACAGTCTCGTGAAACACAACCCGCCACCGCGTCCGGTGGTCACCGGATTTCCTGAGGCGAGCTCCCATGGTATGGTGTCCAACAGGTTCATACTTCGGCCGAGTGCCAGGCGCGTCCTTTCACTCATCCAGAGCACGTTGCCCAGTGTGTCGCACTCTATAAGCAGGGGGTAGCGCACGCTCCCCTGGAAGCGGCGTCCCATTTGCGCCCACTCGCTCAACCAAATATCTCCTGTTCTCTCGGAAGTTTCCTAGACAGCATGCCAGTTGGATCTGTAGCCCGCAATCTCCGTACGTACCTAGTACGGTTGTAACTAAATGTAGTACTTGCATGAAGATCCGTAACGTATTATAAGGGAATCACCGATGCCGCGTGTCTGGAATTATATACCCCGAGCCGCGATTTTCCTGGCGGGGGTTGCCGCCGGTGCTCTGACCAGTCCCCGACGTGAGCGCGGTGAGGCAGACCCGGAGGCAATCCAGGAGCTGAGGCGATCCCTGGCCGGCTTAGAATCCCGCTTGGCAACCCAGGAGTCTGCTAATGCGAACCGCTTCACCCAGGTGGATGCGCGGTTGAACGAGCACTCCACGAGGCTGTCGGATGTCCCCGCTACTTCACAGATCGTGGCGGCGATGGAGCAGTTGTTGTCTAAGACCATGGCTTCACTGGATGAACGGCTGAGCACCCAAGCGCATTCGATTGAAGTTCTAAAAGCCACCGTTTCGCAAACGGATAGCTTGTTAGAACGAGTGCTAGAATCATTGGATTCCTTACAATCATACTCGGATTCATCCGATCTCCGCACAGGCTCACTTTTGGAAAAGCCAACGGTCTAAGCAACTTGTTCCCTTTCCCGCCAGAATTGTGAGTATGCCATCCTAGGGATAATCCTATTTGAATTCGCATCCGAATAAGTTTTATGCTTCGGGGACGGGTATGGACTTCGAGAAGGCTCTGACTGAACTGCGGCAGGAACTGGAAAACCTGGATGCCGCGATCGAGTGCCTGGAGCGTCTGAATCGAGGGGGCCCGCGCCGCGGTCGTCCTCCGGCCTCACTCGTGCCTGCGAAAAGGCCAGCCCCCAAGCCGAAAAAAAACTCGTGACGTTTTCGACCGTGCCCCACAAGCTAAGACGGTTTTTCAACCGGCATGGTCAAAAACGCGTGCATCGCGTGCCAGAACAGGTGGCGGTTGAGGCCGAGCCCCACGGAGTGGGCCATGCCGGGAAGAACAATGAATTGACGGTCGCCGTTAGGCAGGCGTTTGTAGAAATCCGCCAAGTCGTCCATGGTGGCAATGCCGTCATATTCGCCGCGCACCAAAAGCACCGGCGCCAGTACTTTGGCGGGATCGACGATCGGCAGATGCGACGTCATGTCGAGATACGTGCCGGTGGGTACCTCGGCTCCGAACTTCAGCTCCTGGTCGGCCAAAAATTCGGCGAGCGCCGGGTCCGAAGTGCCGGCTTTATCGCGCGTGAAAATGGTCCGAATCATGTCGCGGTCGCGCGGGCGCAGGTTGTGAGTGCGGTAGTAATCGAGCTGCTTGGCGCGCTCCGTTAAAGTCGGAGAGTTATCGCCCTTGTATGTGAATGCGGTGAATACCAGCCGATCGATCCGCTCGGGCTTCGCCATGGCGTAGGCGCCCGCGCGCAGCGCGCCGGAAGACTCGCCGCAAAGATGAACCTTCTGCCGCCCTGTCTCGCGTACCACCACCTCGATCCCGCCTTTCAGATCTTCCACGCCGCTGGCGATATCGGAATTGGAGTCAGTGCGGCTGGAGTGGCCGTAGTTCTCGTGGTCCATGGTCCAGACGTCGAACCCGCGCTGGGCGAAAGTGTTCATCACCGAGTATTCGCCATGCCCAGGCACCGTGAGATCGAAACTTGGACGCGACGAAATTGACGAGCCGTGGACCAGAAAGAGTACGGGAAGCGGTTGCTCCCCCGCGTGCGGCGCCGCCAGGCGCTTGCGGAACATGGCGAGCGAAACCGAGCCCTTCCTGGCAGTGTATTCGCCGCTCCAGACCCTGGGGGCAGCGGAATTCTTCGTTTGCGCCATCGCTGCGGAAGCGGCGACGGCTCCGGCAATTATGTCACGGCGAGTCATATGGCTCCCCTCAGGTCCAGTTTATTGCAGGACGTTGTACATCCGTTCATCGAACGGACTGCCTAGCTTCGGCTGGATATTTTGTCGAAACTGTTTCGTGTGTTCGATCGCGAGATGCGCTTCGAAAGCCTGCCGGCTCTCCCAGAGCTCCACAATGGTGAAGTGGTTGGCCCGGTTCACGTCGCGCAGGACTTCCAGGCGCACCGAGCCGGGGTCTTTCCGGGCGTCTGTGGCGTATTGTTGTAAGATCTTCGCCGTATCGGCGGCGAAGTTGGGAAGCGAATCCACGTAGATGACTACATACAACCGGTTCGCCGCCCCCTGCTGCGCCGATGCGGGGCTGGCAAACAGCGCCCCTATCAGCGCCAGCAGGAGCAGAATGCGATGAGCTTTACCCATACGGAAAAAATCCCGCCGGGCGGCTACTGTAGCCTATGGAAGCGGCCTTCCCACACGGCCTTTCCGAGGATATGGCCGTCGATGGCCTTCATTACGTCGTCGCGAGAGGCGTCCGGACCTAAGTCGAGCTTGGTATCGAGCGCAAACAACTCGAAGGTGTAGTGATGGTCCGGGGCGTTAGCCGGAGCGCCGGGACCCATATAGGCATTGTTGCCGCCGCGGTTCTTGCCCTGGATCATGCCATCTGGCAATGTAGCGCCTGCTTTGATTCCCTCTTCCAACTTGGTGGCCGTGCCGGGAATGTTCCACGCGATCCAATGGGTAACGTCCTCCAATTTTTTCTGGATCGCCACATCCGGGTCATGGAACAGCAGGGCGAAGGTAACCGTGCCCATTGGGACATTCGTCCACGTGAGTTCCGGCGACACACTTTGACCGGCCTGGGTGTATTTATCCGGAATTACGGAGCCATCGGCAAAGGCGGAACTCATCAGCCGCATCGGCGGCGCGCCGGGGCCCTTCTTTCCTCCTCCGCCTCCCTGAGCAGCCGCGCTGCCCGCTAAC
>Ga0207090_1128_pt1 | contig 17489 bp, 9 predicted proteins | sample Alteio_BWMinHeat_50_FD_153565 | JGI IMG/M metagenome (GOLD analysis project Ga0207090, IMG submission 153565) | Enriched cells from forest soil in Barre Woods Harvard Forest LTER site, Petersham, Massachusetts, United States -... | ecosystem: Environmental > Terrestrial > Soil > Temperate forest >...
GCGACATCTGGTTGCTAGCGGCGCCGTCGAGGCGGTGGTCGTTGCGCCGGTTCCTTACTTCCCAAGCCGCTCAAGCGTGTTTGGGCGATGGAGCGATTACGCAAAGGTACCGAAGCTTGAGCGGCGCAACGGCCTGATCGTTCATCATCCGCGCTATCCCGTGCTGCCGGCCGTCGGGATGACCTTCGCACCTGCCCATCTCGCGGCGGGCAGCCTCCGAACCATCGGTCGTTTGCGGCGCAGCGGGTACGATTTCGACCTTATTGACGCGCATTATGTATATCCCGACGGTGTGGCGGCAACATGGCTTGGTATGTGGTTCCGCAAGCCGGTGGTAGTGACCGCGCGTGGGACCGACGTCAACTACATTCCCCGCTTCCGTCTGCCGCGTCGCCTGATCCAGCACTCGCTCGCGCGGGCCGCCGGGATCATAACGGTGAGCCAAGCACTTAAGAAGGCGACCGTCCGACTTGGCATCGCGCCGAATAATATTACGGTGCTCCGCAATGGAGTTGACCTCGAACGGTTCCGACCCTTGGATCGCAGCCAGGTGCGATTGAAGCTCGGGATCAGCGGCATGACGTTGCTGTCCGTCGGCCATTTAATCGAGCGCAAGGGCCATGACTTGGTCATCGAGGCGCTCGCGAGGTTGACAGACTTTCAGCTAGTCATCGTCGGCGAAGGCCCGGCACGTAGCAGGCTCGAAGCGCTGGCGCAGAGTCTGGGAGTAGCAACGCGCGTTCGCCTCGTCGGAACCAAGCAGCACGATGAGTTGGCGCAATATTACACAGCGGCAGACGCGCTCGTACTTGCCTCGAGCCGGGAAGGCTGGGCCAATGTCCTGCTTGAGGCAATGGCTTGCGGAACCCCGGTCGTGGCATCCAATGTCTGGGGTAATCCCGAGGTCGTCGGAGCCCGGGCGGCCGGGCAGCTGATGGGTGAACGGACTCCGAGCGGCATCGTGGCGGCAGTGCGACATCTGTTTGCCAACCTGCCAGATCGCGATGAAACCCGGCGATATGCGGAAAAATTCAGTTGGGATGAGACGACCGGCGGCCAGCTCCGCCTCTTCCGCGACATTTTGTCCCGAACCCGCATCGGAAGCGACACGGACTGCCTGATTACCTAAAGCGCGAACACAAAGGAAATCACCCAACGATTGATGTCAGCAATGCGTCATAACTGCTAATCATGCGCTCAAATGGAAAAGCTGCGCGAACGTGGCATGCATTGCGGCGGCCAAGCCGGGAACGCAGCGCATCATCCTCAGCAAGTCGTGCAATAGCTGCACTGAGCCCGGCCTCGTCATGCTTTTCAACGATGAAGGGGCGGTTTTCATCGGCGACCATTATCGGTACATCGCCAACGGCGACGGCCGCGATGGGCAGAGCCATCGCCATTGCTTCCAGGATCGTCATCGGCATCTGCTCTGTGTCGGACGAAAGGGCAAAAATATCGAAGTCCTGCAGCGCTCGGGTTGGCTCCGTAACCGATCCGATAAACAGGGCTCGGTTGCCGAGCAGCGCCTTCGCTTCGGTCTCTAGGGCGGAGCGCTCTGGTCCCTCGCCGGCAACGACCAGGCGGAGCCGCTCGTTGCAGGTACGCGCAACGGCACGAATCAGCCGCCCAATATTCTTCTCAGGACGCAGTGGCGCAATCGTTCCGACAACGACATCGCCCCGATCGCGGCCAAATCGCGGTTTCACATTGCGGTGCGACAAAAATTGGTCAACGGCGATCCCGTTCGGAATATGCAGCAGGCGATCTGGGCGAAGTCGCCAATCTTGAAGAGCGAGCTGCACAAGCGTTTGCGACGGAACGACGACCTTCAACGCGCCGGAAAGCGCGAAGCGGCGAACAAGCACGCGGCGTCGGACCTGCCCATCAACCTCGTCTGGGCCAAACCCGTCCTCGAGATGAACATGCGCCGATACCGCAAAAAAAAACCGATTGGCCAGCACCCATTCAATGCTGCCCCAATTATATGTCAGCAACAAATCCGGCTGCAATTCCGTCAGCTTTCGTCGGATCGCATTTAGGCGGCGCAGGGCGCTACCGGCGCGGTTGGGAAAAAAAACAGGCTCGACGAGATTGCCTGGCGCTACGCGTTCAAGGCATGAAATGGTCCCGTCAAGCGCTACGATCGTATGGCGATAGCGCGGCCCGAAGCTATTAATCAACGCTACTAAACGGACCTGGATACCACCAACACCAAAGCTGGGAAGGACATGCAGTAGATGAGGGATATGCGACATGTCCGCAGCTGCGATTCCTACCGAAACTGACACCGCAGCAGCCTATTTTTGGCCGTCGCAACGACCAGCTTCCGCCATGTGCAGGAACGTCCACACTTCTACGGCGCGGGTACCGGACCGTCAAGCGTCAGCCGGTCGCGCGGCGCCGGCTCGGGGAAGACCGGATGTGAGAACCGAAGCACAACCTTGTCGTCGGTCATCGCATTTCTGACGGTCGCTTCCCGTTGAAGTCCGATGATATGAAGGTTTCCATTGCGGAGCCGGAGGTCGATATTCGTTGCGGTGGCCTCACCGCTTGCCGTCAAGGTGAACCCTGGTATTACCCCGACCGCCGACGCAACCTACCTAGCGAAGCGGGATCGTCGGACACGGCGTCTTGCTCCAACTCCGGCACCAACGCGATGGGCTGCTTGCGCCGGTCAGATCCGCTGGCAGCGTCGACGTCGCAGAACTTAACGGCCGCGATCGACTCCAGTGTGCACCGGAAAACTATAAAGTGATGCCGACAAGTTGAAATTTTTGGACACCAAGATCCCCCCTCGCCTATCGGATTTTAGGCTGGTCGTGGCTATGCACATTAGGCTCGCGTTTACGCGATCAGCTTCGGACGGGACAAGGTGAGTAACGCCGTCGCGGCGAGCGTGGCACAGTCCAACGCGCTTTCGGGGTGAGGATCGCGACAGCAGCCGCGTAGCCCCGCATGCCGGCAAAACTGCGTTGGCTTGCCGGTCGTCAAGACCCCCACCCACGGCAGTTAGCGGCGGCCCCGCGCCTTAGCCGTCCACCCTTCAATCATCAACGAATCCCCTTGTAAATTGAACCGGTTTATCCGAAGGTAACTGAATGTAACCGATGTCGCCTGACAACCTAAGGTTTCATGGCCAGCTGCAGCGGGACGGTTCAAACAAAGAGGTAGCGAGATGTCAGGCCCGCAAACAACCAAAGCGTCATTGACGGTGGCTGAGAATGCCACCGCGACCACGATCGGCATCGTCGCGCCGACCGATTCGGGCTTTTCCGCCTCGCAGTTGACCGTATTTGTGACGGGGCTGCCGACGGACGGCAACGTGTTCCTGGCCGATGGCGTGACTCCAGTCACCAATGGAGAGACTTTGACGGTCGCCCAGCTGACCGGGCTCAAATTCGCGCCCACGTCGAATGTTGCGTCACAGAGTTCTAAATTGACCTATGGCGTCAGCGATCCCAACGGAGCGGTCGCGGCTGGCTACGCGACACTGGGAATCAGTGCCCCTGCCACCGATAGTCTAACGGTAAATGTTCAAACGTTTGGCCACACCGTGAAATTCAATTTGTTGGTCAACGGTGTAAAGGTCGGGAACACCCAGACAGTTACCACTGCGGGCACCACCTCGCAGAACGTCACGGTGACCGGCAATTTCAGCGGGGCCAGCACGATTGATATACAGGAGATTGCCGGCCAGTCGGGCCTCTATGTCAATTCTATGACTCTCGATGGTACGAACTATTTTTCACGCGATGGCGAGTTAAACACCGGCAACGGTTTTCTGCCCGGATCGGGTTACACTGCCCTCGGTTTCGAAGGAACACTGCGGTTTATCGTTGGCAATGGCATACTGACAACAACGCCGGTGGCGACCGAGGTCAGCGCCGGCAACGCGCCGTCATCGATCGGGATCGTCGATCCGGTCGACGCCAACTATACAAAAGCGAGCCTTACCGCCATCGTAACCGGCCTGCCGACAAATGGCACGGTGTACCTGGCCGACGGCGTGACGCCGGTGTTCGTTGGCGAAACCCTGTCGGAAGCACAGTTGGCCGGCCTTAAGTTTGCCGGAAATGGCGGCGCTGCAGGCCAGATATCCGAACTTACCTATACCGTGACCGATCCGACAGGCGCCGGCGATAATGTCGGGCCCGGTCCCAAAGGCGGGCCCGGTCCCACAGGCGGCGTGAGCTTTCCGGGTGTTGCGGGCGTCGCGACGCTGTCGGTGGTCGCCAATGCTAATGGGCCGCAGACCACTCCGGCCTCGCTGACCGTCAACCAGAACGCCAGCGCCACCTCGATCGGCATCGCCGCACCAACCGGGAGCGGCACACTGAGCGTGTCGGTATTGGGGCTACCCACCGACGGAACAGTAACGTTGTCGAACGGCACCGCTATCAACGCTGGCGACACGCTTACGGTGGCACAGCTGACGGGGCTCAAGTTCACCCCGACGGCCGGGGCCGCAGCGTTCAGTTCCGAATTCAGCTATTCGGTGACAGATAGCTCGGCAAACAGCAGCCTCGGCACTGCAATCCTGTCGATCGCACCGGTCTCCGGCACCATCCTGACGGTCGGCCCGGGCAAGCAATTTACAACGATTGCGGCGGCGGTTGCGGCCTCGCACAGTGGCGACACGATCCAGGTCGCCGCCGGCACCTACGTCAACGATTATGCTTCGATCACCACCAACATCACGCTGGAAGGCGTTGGTGGCATGGTCAACATGATAAGCACGCAAGACATCCCGAACGGCAAGGGCATTTTCATCATCAATGGCAACGTCACGATCAATAACTTCACGTTCTCCGGCGCAACCGTGGATCCTGCCGACGCGAACGGTGCCGGCGTCCGCTACGAAAGCGGCAACCTCATTCTCAACGACGATTACTTCTTCAACAACCAGAACGGCTTGCTGGGCGGTGCCAACGCCACTGGCACAATAACCGTCAACAATTGCGAGTTCGCCGACAACGGCATCGGTGATTCTCAATCGCTCGGCTACGGGTTTACCCATAACATCTACGTCGGCGGCATCGCAACCTTGACGATCAACAACAGCTACTTCCACAACGCGAATATCGGTAACGAGATCAAAAGCCGTGCCGCCAATACCACCATCACGAATTCGCGCATCGATGACAACCCGACCGGTACGTCAAGCTACAGCATCGACATTCCAGACGGCGGTAACGTAACGATCCAGAACAACGTCATTCAACAGGGGCCGCTGTCGGAGAACCCGATCATCATCTCAATTGGCGAAGAGAGCAATAACAATACCACTACCAATATACAGATTACCGGGAATACGATACTCAACGATCTAACCTTTCAATCGCCGCTCGCTGTCAGGAACCTTACGCCCGCTACCGCACAGATCACCAATAACACGTTCGTTGGGCTGACGTCGGGACAAATAGCGACCGGTCCCAACTCGATGTCGGGCAACACAATCGTCAGCAGCGAACCCGGCCTCATAACGACAGAGCCATGGGCCGAGATCTCGACCCCCTGCTTTCTGCGCGGCACGCTGATCCTGACCGAGGCCGGCGAGAAGCCGGTTGAGAAATTGGCGATCGGCGACAAGGTGATGACGCTGTCCGGCGACGCCAAGCCGATCTATTGGATTGGGCGCCGGGCTTATAATGGACGCTTTGTCAGGGGCAACCGCGAGGTGCTGCCGATCTGTGTCGCGGCCGGCGCATTGGCCGATGGCACGCCAGCGCGCGATCTGTTTCTGTCGCCACATCACGCCTTTTTTATTGACGGCGTACTGGTGCCGGCGTGGCATCTCGTCAATGGCGCAAATATCGTTCAGCTGGAAGAGGTCGAGCATGTTGAATATTTCCACATCGAGTTGGAGGCTCACGATATCATCCTGGCCGAAGGGGCGCCGGCCGAGACTTATCTGAATTGCAACAATCGCAGCATGTTTCAGAATGTCGGCGAATTTGTTCAGCTCTATCCCGAGGATCGCCGGCAGCGCGGGCAAGACTTTGCCCCGCGGCTGGAAGATGGCTCGGCGACGGTGCGCGCCGTTCACGCCGCACTGTTGAAGCGAGCGTCAGCGCTCGGCTATCAGTTCACCGACGATCCAGACCCGCATCTCGTCGTCGACGGCGAGATCGTGCGGCCCCGATCGGCGGAAAACGGCCTCCATCGCTTTGCAATTCCCGCGGGCAGCCGAGCGGTGTGGCTCGCCTCACGTTGCACCGTACCGGCCGAAGTGGACGCGGGCTCGCAGGATCGGCGTCCACTAGGGGTCTCGCTTGACCGGATCGTGCTGCATGACAATACTATTTGCATCACAATCAAACATGACTTCGCGGGCTTATGTGACGGCTTCCATCCTGACGAGGGGTGTCATCGCTGGACCGAGGGAATGGCCCGGCTGCCAGAGGAGTTGTTGCATCCGTTTACTGGCGATTTCACGATCGATTTGCATCTGATCCCGAATGACCTGAGCTATTGTGTGCAGAAGCCCAGGCTCGCCGTCGCTCGAGTGGCACGCTCTTTGCCCAGACCTCAAGCGAATGCGTAATCACCCGCAGCATCTGCGATCAGACTTTCGTCATCGAGAGGTTGGTGGGTAGCATACAAAGGATCGTGTTGCCGCGGTCCAGACGCTTTTGCGGGCGCATTCGCAAAGCCGCGTGCGGCCGGGCCGAAATCCCTCGATCGGGGAAGGTCGTACGACCGGAAGGCCGGCCTCGCCTGGAGCCGCGGTCGACCGGGAGCTCGGGCTCGGCGCTGACAACCATTCTCGGTCGCCGAACTTTCCGACGCAATTAAGAAAATTTTTTCGGGTTTGGCTGCATATAATGGTCTGCTCATCGATTGAGTGAGCGGGGACGTAAGGACCTCCGGGTAACGAATGATGGCTGCTTATGTAGTTACTGGCGGTTGCGGCATGATCGGATCGCATCTATGCGAGGCGTTGCTCAACCGCGGTGACCGGGTTCGGATTCTCGACGATTTGTCAACAGGTTCTCTGGCCCACAAACCTTCCGGGGCGGAGCTGATCCGGGGGGACATAAGAGATAGAGACGCCGTGGCTTTGGCAATGGTGGACATGGATGGCTGCTTTCACCTCGCGGCCATCGCTTCCGTCGAGCGGGCTAATCGGCAATGGATTGAAACCCATACCGTCAACCTGACCGGCACGATCACGGTTTTTGATGTAGCCCGCCAGGCAGGCGATGGTCGCGGGCCACTCCCAGTTGTCTATGCCTCTTCGGCAGCAATTTATGGTGATCAGGGAGCCGACGCAATTGCCGAAACTGCACGACCCGCGCCGTTATCCGCCTATGGCTCGGACAAGTTGGCGTGCGAATATCATGCCCGCGTGGCTAGCATCGTTCATGGTGTACCCACCGCTGGGCTGAGGTTTTTCAATGTGTATGGCCAGCGGCAAGACCCGCGGTCACCCTACTCTGGCGTCATCTCGATCTTTTGCGATCGGATAGCGAGAGGGGAACAGATCGAGATTATGGGCGACGGTCTCCAGACAAGAGATTTTGTCTACGTGGCTGATGCCGTCCGCGCCCTTATTCTCACGATGGAGAGAATTTCTGCCGAGCCGGTGGCGTTCAATGTGTGCACCGGGCGGCCAACCTCCGTCCTCGATCTAGCGGCGGTGATCGCCAAGCTCTGTGGCAATCGGCCACGTTTCGTGTTTCGCGAGCCACGTCGCGGCGAGATCCGCCACTCCTTGGGCGATCTTACCAGCGCTCGGGATCGCTTAGGCTTTCAAGCGAGCGAAAGTCTTGAATCCGGGCTGGCCAAAAGCTTAGGGATCTTCGGTTAAGGGTTTGGCGCCGTTTCTTTCCTCGGTATTAAATCGAGTGCATTTCCGCAACGCCAAACCCGGGTAGATTGCACTCGGACATGCGCATTCTCTACAGCCATAGGGTACAATCGCGAGACGGTCAGGCCGTTCACATCGACGAGCTAGTTGTCGCTTTCCGTGCTGCAGGACACGAGGTTCTCGTGATTGGCCCGGCGGCTTATCAAAAAACCGGGTTTGGCGCAGAGAGTTTGTTTCTATCCCATTTGAGAAAAAAATTTCCACATTTCTTGTATGAGATTGTAGAGCTGCTTTACAATATTCCTGCCGCCCTACGCTTGATAGGCGCCGCGCGAGATTTTAAGCCGGATTTTGTTTATGAGCGATATAACTTGTTTTTTTTTGGCGGGCTCATCCTTAAGTGGATATACGGGGTACCCTTCCACCTGGAAGTTAACAGCCCGTTGGCGGAGGAGCGCGCCAGTCACGGTCAGCTGGTATTTAAGCGTTTAGGCCAGCGGCTTGAACAGTATTATTGGCGCAAAGCAGATCATACGTATCCAGTAACCGGAGTGATAGCAGATCAGATCGCCAGATTAGGAGTTGCCAGAGCAACAATTACAATCAATCAAAACGGTGTTGATCTGGCTCACTATTATCCGCGAGCCTCGGCTGATCAGCGGCCAGGTAGTGAGATAGTGCTTGGTTTTATAGGATTCATGCGGCAGTGGCACGGGATTGATACCGTGATTTCTTTCTTAGCGGAAAAGATAGAGGCACCTCCCCTGAAGCTTGTCTTGGTCGGGGATGGGCCAGCAAGAGCGGAATTGGAAGAGCAGGCAGACACTCTCGGGATTCGTGAGCGGGTAGCGTTTCTCGGAGTGGTGCAGCGCGATGATGTGCCGGAAGTCGTAGGCTCGTTTGATATTGCTCTGCAACCGAGGTCTGTCGCGCACGCGTCGCCGCTAAAAATCTTCGAATATATGGCGCTCGGGAGGGCCATCGTTGCTCCTGACCAGCCCAACATTCGTGAGGTATTGTGCCACGAACGCGACGCCCTTCTGTTCGCTCCGAATAACCCAAAGGCCATGACAGCGGCGATCTTGCGCCTGGCATCGGAACCCGAACTGCGGGTTCGTCTCGGAAATGCGGCGCGAGAGAAAATCATCTCTCGGGACTACACCTGGGCCGGTAACGCCGCGCGCGTTCTGGCGGTCGCAAATACACTCCCGAGCCGCCGGTGGTCTCACCACTGACTAGGTCAATCTCGACCCCGACCGGAGGTATACCGCCTCGACCAAGCCGGTGCGCGCATCTGCCACCATCGATGCGCGCGCCTCGCCAATCCCTCTACTCGGCGGCGCCAATCATCCCGCTCGAGGACCACCCAATGCAGTTCGTACGACCCCGTACTTAGGCTTCGTTTGTAGCGACTATCGCCGGCCAGGAAGCGATACCGAGTTCCCCCCGCCCGACGGTAGTGCGCAAACGCCAACAGGTGGCTTACAAGACCCGGCTTCAGACGCTGGTCGGTCGCGAATTGGAAGCCGTTCTGGTAAGAGTACGCCTCGTTGTCGCAATAGAAGTTGTACAGATAACCAATCTCGTACGGCCCCGCTGCAATGCGCAGAACGTCCGCCTGCCCGGCCCCAAATCCCCGGGCCAGCACGCGCTGGTGAAACTCCTCGAAAACCGGAAATGAGAAAGAGCCCGGTTGTCCCAGTGCTACCCAACGTTGTTGATGCAGCCGCGCCAATGCGGTGAGGCGCGCGCGGGCTTCGTCGAGCGTCGACGACGGGGTGATCGTGAGGCGACCTTTGCGTTCGTACAACCTGAGAGAGCGCGAGATTTGCGACCGTGTATTGCGGCTCAACTGGGCAAGATCGTCGCTATCGCTCGGATCCAGTACGCGATAGGGGCACGCCTGTGTCACGATGACCCGATCGCACCAGCCCGCTGTGCGCGCTACGTCGGGGAGCCAATCGGCCACGCCGCTCATGACGATCTGGGCATCGTCATTAATGTGCAAATGCTGCAGCGCGGCACGCGTTACCGATATCTCAAACCCCCGCTCCGCGAGGAAGCCGTTATCCTCGATCGTCGCGACATCTTTGGCTGGATCGCCCATTTCGTGCAGAAATAGCGCGGCGCGTCGAAACCCTAGCTGGGGGCGCGACCCTCGGACCATGAGGCCAAGGCCAACGCGCCGACCTTGACAATAAACAGCAAGGATCATTGGCCTCGGGCCGCAGGTCTCAAGCCATGCACCAATCCATGTCCATGAAAGAAAGAAGGATCGCGACGATCTTGCCTCAAGCTCCCGCCACAGCGGCTCTAGCCTGGCAGCAGAATCGAACGTCTCGATCCGCACGTCCAAATCCGCCTCGCTCGCCATCGCCATCGCCATTGCCATTCCTATAGGCCCCTAGATCGCATCATCCCCATCGCGTCGCCAAGGCCTCGGATCCCGGTGTTCGCAAGGATGCCAGCGTTGCCGCACGCCTCCTACTCGGCCCCGGGGGTGCAGCCCCCCGATCGCGTTCAGGCGCCAGGCAGTGGCCGGGATTTGCGTTGTGTCTGATCGGAATCGATCGAGACCGTCAAGCAGCAGCGCTCGGGGAAAATAAATGGCTTCAATCCCGTCAGTGGTAATACGAAAGAATATCGCGCATCAAATTATCGACCATATATCATTCCATACCGGCGTTGACTACGGCGGGGATCGTCGGCTAGCGTCGGTCCTGCGCAATCCGGGCGTAGTTGCCTGCTGCAGCCGTCGAGTGAAAAACTGTGACTAGGTTGATCCTGATTGAGTTTAACGAGCTGTGTCCAGGGTTGCTAGATAACTGGATGGCGGCAGGATATTTGCCAAACTTTAAGGATTTCTACGAGCGATCGCAGGTATTCGTCACCGAGGCCGATGAGACCGAGCCGGTCAACCTTGAGCCTTGGATTCAGTGGTATTCTATCCACACCGGTCTACCATACCGAGAGCATGGCGTATTTCATTTGACGGATGGGCCACGCGCCGGTCATGCAGACATATGGGGCATCCTTCACGATTATGGAAAACGGGTCTGGAACTGTTCGAGCATGAACAGCCGCGGCTTTTCGGTTCCTGGGTCGGCATTTCTCCCGGATCCCTGGTGCGCGAGTGAAAGAGCCCATCCGGCGGAGCTGGACCTGTTCCAGCGTTTCGTCGCGCATTACGTGCAGGAGTATACCAATCCTGGGTCCTCACCGTGCTTGCGGGATCAGGCGCAGTTCGTAAGCTTTATGGCGACGCATGGCTTGCGGCTCGGTACGGTGTCGGCAATAGTTCGTCAACTCGCCGCCGAGCTAGTGGGATCGGGTCGGACGAAATGGCGGCGTGTGTCGTTGCTCGACAAGTTGCAGTTCGATTTATTCCGGTATTTCTTTCGTCGTCTGCGCCCGGATTTTTCCAGTTTCTTCGTCAACAGCACAGCTCACTTGCAGCATGCGTATTGGCGGCACATGGAACCGGAGGCGTTCAGTGTTCGTCCATCACCGAAAGAGGTAGATCAATACCAAGGCGCGATCCTATACGGCTATCGCGAGATGGACCGATTGCTTGGCGAGTTCGTCGCGCTCGCGGGTAGGGATACGAAACTGATCTTTGCCACCGCCCTCAGCCAACAACCCTACACGAAATATGAAAGCATCGGCGGCCACCGCTTCTATCGGCCTCGAGATGTGGCCGGGTTATTTGCCATGCTGGGGATTTCGGCCGAGAAAGTGCTGCCGGTGATGACGCATCAGTACCTGGCGCACTTCAGCGATGACGCAAAGGTCGCTGAGGCCAGGGAAAAGCTTTCTCGCCTTACACTCGACGGAAAATCGGTAATCGGCTTTGATCTTTCAGAGGCGAAGACCCTCTATTTTGGCAATCAACTCCATACCTTGGTGGAGCCGAGCAGTCGCATTTTGGTTGCGGATGGATCCGGCCGATCCTTCCAATTCGACGAGATCTTCTACCGCATCGAGGAAATCAAGAGCGGCCGACACCATCCTCAAGGATGTCTTTGGATCAGGACTGGTGCCCATAACCGCTACGTGGAAATGGCATCGATTCTGGATATTTTACCGACGGTATTGGACATGTATGGATTGCCGATCGACCGGTATGCCGGCAGTTCGCTGCTCGCGCGATCGGCGGCCACAACCCACTAAATGTGCCCTCGCGTCGCCGACCGTGCGCTTGACGCCGGGGGAAAGATCCCCACGCGAACGTTGATCCTGCCGCCGTGTCGTTCGGCGGCTTGTTTGGCAGACCGTTGCTTGCGAAGATGTTACGCGCCTCACCTGCCAGCTAGCGCAGCAAGGGTGCGGCTGCCGGTGGTCACCGTGGTGCTAATGCACAGCTGATCGCGCACAACCCGAAGGGCTACGCCGCTCCGATGAATCAAGGTAGCTTCCGATCCAGGAAGGAATCAGCATGAGAATTACCGGCAGAGCTGGTATCGGCTGCTTAGCAGAAGAAATTTTTGCACAGTTTGTTGTACCGGTATGATTGACATATTTTTCATATTATTTTGTGGAGGAATGGCAGTCTACGTGATCGTTCGAGCCGCAATCCTCGACCGAACAGAAGCGTGGTACGAGACCACGCCGGAGGAGCCAATCTTCTCTCCGAGGGGCCGCCCGGGGCGGAACCGGCCGGGCCGCACCCCACCGCTTGGGAGACGCTAGCGTTGCGCGACGCCAGCCGATTGGTCGCGGCCGACTGATGCGTAGCCTTTTTGTCGCATTTTGCTACTTCTCGTTTCTCGCGGTCGGCATCGTTGCGCCATCTGCTTTCACCCTGGGCTACGTGTGGGTCGATTCGTTCTTCCCGCAAGCCATCGCGTTTGAAGGGTTATTCAACCAACTTCCTCTCTCCATGATCATGGCGATCGCGGCCCTTGGCGGATACCTTCTGCTCGATCGGCGGGACCCGCCGCGCATATGTTTCATGATCGTGCTGCTCGTTTTGTTTGCCGCCTGGGCGACCATAAGCACTTTTCTGTGGGCCGTGGTTCCTGCCTTGGCGTTCGTGAAGTGGAATTCCGTCGTCAAGACTTTGTTGTTTGCGGCTTTCATACCGCTGGCGATCCGTTCGCGCGTGCAGATAGAGGCCTTTCTCCAGATCTGGTTGTTTGGGTTCGCTATCAATTTCCTGCCGGGCGGTCTCAAGGTCCTGGTCTCCGGCGGCGGGTATGACCGAAACCTGGGGATTAGCCCGAGCGGCATCGGCGCCTTTCAGGTGGCTGGCGATGCTCGATTGGCGACTCTTGCGCTGATGTTCGTGCCGATCATGCTGTTCCTGTGGCAGCACAGCAAGATCCTGCCGGTGAATTGGCTGACCAGTGCAATGTATTTTACGATGATCGCGCTTGCCGCCAGTTCGGCGTTCGGCACTTATGAGCGGACCGCGCTCATCGTCGCCGCGGTGCTTGCCGCGCTGTTCTGGCTAAAGTCTCGGCGGAAAATACTTACCGCAATCGCTTTGGCGGCTGCGATTCCGATCGGCGTGTTCGTTGCCCCAACCGATTGGCTGGACCGCATGGCCACGATCACCGACCCCCATCACGAAACCAGTGCCGAGCACCGTCTTGATGTCTGGTCATGGACCTTCAACTACGCGCTTGAGCACCCGCTCGGCGGCGGATTTGAGGTTTATCAGATCGACCAGTTGGGCGCGGCAGACGCCGCGGGACATAGACAGGGAATGGCTTACCATAACGATTTTTTCGAGGTGCTCGGCGAACTAGGCTGGCTCGGATTAGTGATGTTTATTGGCCTGATCGCGACCAGCATTCTGTATTTGCGCGGCGCCGCGCGGCGGGCAAGGCGCTTGCCACATCTTGCCTGGTGCAGTGATCTGGCCGCGGCGCTGCAAATGGCCCTGGTGCTGCAGCTGACCGGGGGCAGCTTCGTTGCCCTTGCCTTTCACCCGCCACTGTACATGATCTTCGCGCTCTCGATATCCTTGCGTGAGTATGTCTATAGGGTGGAGAAGGCGAGCCAGCGGACGACAATCCCGGTGAGTGGCTTCGCCACAAGCGGCTTCGCCCGTGCCGCTGACCCTAGACCACGATTCTGGAAAGCTTAATCGTAAAAGGACAATTCCCAAGGGGATCGGTTTCTGATTCAAGATGCTGGCTGGGGTTGGGGGCCAGCATCGATGGCGAGACCCTAACAGGACGATCGGTGGCGACGCCTTGGTTGCTGTGCGCCTTTTTTATTATCTTCGGTCGCGGGAGATGATGCCTTTGGATGGCGATGGTCCCTCTACACCACGGGCGCCCGGCTTGTGCCGGGGCGCAAGCCGCTGATTGAGAGCAGCAAGGCATGAGCGATGATCCGGCTGGCTTCCGCGCCGCCCGCGACCGGCTCACCCTGGTGCAGCGCCAGGTCGGCGAGATCGGCGTCCTGGTCTACGCCGACCCGGAGTGGCTGCGCCCCAACTACACCGAGCCGCAGGTGCTCTACCCGCTGCGCGACCTGCTCAAGCCGGGCCAGACGGCGTTCGATGTCGGGGCGAATTTCGGCTTCCTGTCGGTCGCGATGTCGCGCCGCGTCGGCCCCCGCGGCGTGGTCTGCGCCTTCGAGGCCAATCCGGAGATCGCCAAGCGCTGCCAGGCCGCGCTGGTGCGCAGCGGCTGCGGCAATGCGCAGGTGGTCAGCGCCGCGGTCCACCAAACCTCGCGCCACCGCCTGCCGCTCTATCTCAGCGACAACATGGTCGCCGACAGCGTCAGCTGGAAAGTCTCGGACCGCTCGATCGAGGTGCGTACCCTGGCGCTCGACGATTTTGTCGAGGAGACGGGTCTCGTCCCCGATATCGTGAAGATGGACATCGAGGGCGCCGAGTTCGACGCGCTCGGCGGCTTCATGCGGACGATCGCGCAACATGCGCCGCTGCTGATCCTCGAGCAGCGTCCGGACGACGACCGCTGCTTCCGGCTGCTGCGCGAACACGGCTACGCGGCGCTCGACCTGCGCAGCTACGAGCTGATCCCGCAGTTCTCCGAAATCCCTGACGCGGTCGCCATATTGGACTTGCTGTATGCCCGCGAGGGGCAACTTGCCGGCACGCCGTATGTCGGGCCGATCGACAAGGTGGTCGAGGGCGAGTTCGGCCCAACGGCGTTCGGCTGGAGCAGCGAGCACATGTACGAAACGACCCAGCCGGTCGGGCTCAAGGTTGGCAGGTACATCGTCGATGTCGACTTCTCGGCCGGAACCGATGCCGAGTTGAAGTGCGGCGTCGCGCAAGCCGGGGTGCCGGTCGTGCAATTTCACGGCCGGGCGGATTGGCTCTCCTCCCTCGCGCGCAGCTGGGTGGTCGCGATCGAAGACGATGGGCCGGCGACGCTGTTCTTCCATTTCCCGCAGCAGCACGACCCGGCATTGCTTGTTTCGCGCGCCGTGATCCGCCGGTTGCCGGCCTTTGACGGCCGGTCTATGCTTTTCCCTTAGCAATCAAGCCGATCGTTGGAAGGACCGCGCGGTGGCGCGGGATAGCACGATGTGGGGATCTGCTACCCAGCAGTGGGCCGGCGCCTTTCTTGCGGCATTCGACGACGAGGCTTTCTGCCGCGTCCGATTCAATGATTCCGAAGCCTTCATCCCGGCGGGCAGCTTGGTGATGATGTATCACTGCCTGCATCTCGGGGACGATTCGCGTTTTACGGTACTGGTCGAGACCGAGCATCTGCGCTGGATGATCGGGCAGCTGAAGCCAGGCTCGATTTTTCTCGATGTCGGCTCGTCGATCGGCGAAATGACGATCCCGGTGGCGCTGCAGCGGCACGATGTCAGCATCTATGCCTTCGAGCCGGCAAAACGGGCACGCCGCCTCTTGCTGGCGACGTTGCGACGCAACGAGATAACCTCGGTCCGTGTCATGCCGGCGGCAATATCGAACCGCACCGGCGTCATCCCGTTTCTCGAGAGGGACATCGATCCCAGTCTGGCCTGCCCATGGCTGCCGGAAGCGTCCGCCATCGCGCAACCGGCGGCCGATACGCCTGCCGGCGCTCGCATCCACGAGGTCGCGGCGCTGACGCTCGACGAGTTCGCCCGGCGCAACGGCATTCGAGGCCGGCATCTCGTCGTGAAGATCGACATCGAGGGTTTCGAGATCGAGGCTCTCGAGGGCGCGCAGGATTTCCTGCGCGAGAACGTCGTCGATCTGGCGATCGACATTCACAAGCGTCCCGGCGGCGAGGAACTTACCGAGGCAGGGTGTCGCGAGCTGCTGAGCCCGCATGGCTATCGTTTCGAGAACATGGGGCATGTCCTGCTCTGCAAGAGCGGATGAGCCTGCCCGTCATGCCGAGCCCCAGGCCGACTGTCCGTAGTTTGGCGGCAGAGATCGGCGCCCGTCTGGAGGCGCGGCGTCGCGGCGATGATGGTGCACTAGGCAGCCGTGCAATGTCGGCCTCATGGCCGGCGTGGGACCCGGATCTATTTACGATCTGGCTATGGGTCCCCAAGACCGCGGGCACCACGCTCGACAGCATCCTGTCGCACAAATTCGGCGATCGCACATTTGAGGCGATGGCGCGAGGCACCGAAACGAATTCGGCGCTTGGCCTCCAACGATTTCCGGTAATCAACGAGTTATGGGATGGTCTCTCGGAGGAGCGGCGCGCCGAATGCCGATACACACGGGGTCATCTGCCCTATCCGGCGCGCACGCTATTCGGGGAGCGAACCGCGTGCTTTACGTTTCTGCGCAACCCGGTCGAACACGCGATTTCATTTTATCATTGGATGGTCAAAGGCGGGCTGATCGCGCCGGAAGAGGCCAGCACCCCCGGACGCATCACGCTGGAGCGGGCGATCGACGAGGGCATCGTTCTCTTCCTGCACAACTATCAGACGCGAGTGCTGTCGGGGATCCCGGAACTCGATCCGCCGTTCCGGCGCTTCCCGAGCAAGGCGCAGCTCGCGCTGCCGCCCGAGGCGCTGCCGCTGGCCAAGCGGCATCTCGACGAGATGTTCTTTGTCGGCCTGACCGAGCGGTTCGACGAGTCGGTCCTGATGCTGAAGGAGATCTTCGGCTGGCGGCTCGCCGACCTGCTCTACGTGGCGCAGAACATCAACCGCAACAAGCCGCGGATCGCGCCCCGGCTGCGGCAGAAGTTGGCGGCGATCAACGCCATCGACCTCGAGCTCTACGACTACGCCAGGACGCGGTTCCTCAGCCAGGCGGCCGCGTATCGACGGGAATTGCAAACCTTTCTCCCGGCGCTGCGGCGGTTGAACCGGCTGGCGGCCGCGGCCGGCTCGCCGGACGCACCACCGCCGCCGGACGGCGACCATGAGTTTGCCGCGCTCAAGGCGTTGGCGGGCACGGCGGCGCCACCGGAGAGTGCGTCCGAAACCGACCTCGTCGAAGCACTGCGGGCACCGGCGCGACCGCCGCCGCGGTCCCACGCCGCTGTGAAATCGACGGCTCGCACCAGTTCCTGTCTGCTGGACCTCGTTCCCGGCGCGAGCGTGGCTTTCGGCCTGCGCTTGCTGCGCCGCGACTATGAGGGTCCGATCATCCGGTTGCGACGGCTGTCGGATGATCATGAGGAGCAGTTCGGAACATCGGCTAACGGCAAGCTGCCGGTGCAAGCGACTGCACGCTTGCTGGGGAATTCGAACGCCGAGATCGCCGCCTGGTACGACCAATCCTCGCCGC
>Ga0207090_1129_pt1 | contig 17222 bp, 14 predicted proteins | sample Alteio_BWMinHeat_50_FD_153565 | JGI IMG/M metagenome (GOLD analysis project Ga0207090, IMG submission 153565) | Enriched cells from forest soil in Barre Woods Harvard Forest LTER site, Petersham, Massachusetts, United States -... | ecosystem: Environmental > Terrestrial > Soil > Temperate forest >...
CCGGTCTTCCTCAAGTTTGAGGGCGGTAAGGCGGTGGCGAGCTTTATCGGAGCATTTCTAAAGCTGACTCCGCTCCCTATGGTCGCGGCTCTGATCGTTTTGGTTGTGGTGGTGGCATGGACGCGCCACATCTCGCTTGGCTCCATCATCGCGACGGGCACTTTTCCACTGGCGGTCTGGCTGATCTTGCAACCATCGCTGGCGGTGGTGGCCTCTGCGATCATCGCGGGCGCATTTATTATCTACAGACATAGTAGTAACATTCGGAGGCTCAATGCCGGAACTGAGCATACGCTCGATCTGGGAGCCCGCCGTTCGTGAAAACCCTCGCCATTATCGGTGGCGGTAGCTGGGGTACGGCGCTAGCAATCGTGCTCGCTCCACGATTTGAGCAGGTTCGGCTCTGGGTGTACGAATCTGATCTTGCCGTGCGAATCCGCGACACCCGGGAGAACGATCTTTACCTTCCCGGGTTCACGATACCTACTAATGTAGAAATTACAAGCGCAATACCAGTGACGTTAGATCATGCTGAGATCGTCCTGAGCGTAGTGCCGTCCCATCTTGTACGCACTATTTACCAGCAAATGCTTCCCTCACTTCAGGATGGCATGCTGTTCGTCAGCGCCACCAAAGGGCTGGAAATCGAATCACTGCTACGTCCGTCGGAGATCATTTCGGAAGTCGTCTCCGCCCGGGTTGCCCCACGAGTCGCGGTTATCTCGGGACCCACATTCGCTCGGGAAGTGGCGGCATCTAGTCCTACTGCATTAGTAGTAGCATCGATGGACGAGGGCTTGACGGAATGCGTCCAACGGGCTTTCGCCGGCCCCAGCTTCCGTTTATACACCAGTCCCGACCCGGTCGGGGTGGAGATCGGCGGGTCCGTCAAAAATGTAGTGGCGATTGGGGCTGGCGTGGTCCACGGGATGAGTCTGGGGCACAACAGCCTGGCGGCTCTGATCACCCGCGGGCTCGCGGAAATCACCCGTCTGGCTGAAGCTTTGGGAGGGCAACCGAAAACTCTTTCCGGTTTGGCGGGTTTAGGTGATTTAGTGCTTACCTGCACCGGAGAGCTCAGCCGGAACCGCGCGGTTGGGATGGAGCTAGCGCGCGGCCGGAAACTGGACGAAATCATCGGTTCCATGCGCATGGTGGCGGAAGGCATCAAAACCACCAGTGCTGCCGTGGAGTTGGCGCGGCGCTCCGGAGTGGAGATGCCCATCACCGAACAAATGTTTCAGATGCTTCACTTTGGGCTCGCTCCCCGGGAGGCGGTCCGGCGGCTGATGGAACGGTCGCTGCGGGGCGAATAGGGTTTTCCCCATGCCAGCGCAACCTGACGGTGCGGAACGGGTTGAATCCAATATGGGTAGTTTGGCCGCCACTCTGGACTACGATGCCGAGTTAATGGTCCGGGTCAAGGAGGGAGACGGGGCCAGTTTCGACGTGCTGCTGGAAAAGCACCGCTCCCCGGTGATTCATTTTCTGTACCGGATGGTGCAGAACCGGGCCGTCGCCGAAGAGTTGGCGCAGGAGGTTTTTCTACGGGTATATCGCGCGCGCAGCACGTATGAGCCGACCGCGAAATTTACAACGTGGCTGTTTCGCATCGCCACGCATCTGGCGTTAAACTCACTGCGGGATGGCAAGAACGACCGGCGGCAGGAGAGCTTGGACGACGATTCTTCCGAAGGACCGGCGCGCCAGGTGTTCGATATGCGGCCGTCGGTGGAAGCGGTGATGGTGAAAGAGACAAGGCTACAAGAGGTGCGCCGGGCAGTGGCGGGGCTGCCCGAGAAACAGCGCGCGGCGGTCTTGATGCACAAGTACCAGGAAATGGAATATGCGCAGATCGCGAATGTTTTGAATTGTTCCGAATCTGCGGTAAAGTCGTTACTCTTTAGGGCGTACGAAACATTGCGCGCCCGTTTGGCCCACATGGCTTAGGGAAGAGGAAGTTATGAAGTGTCCGATGGAGAGTGAAGAGAACAGGGACCTGCTATTGGAATACGGGTCTGGCGAACGCGGCGCAGGGAGCGCTGCCTTTGAGCGGCATCTGGAAGATTGTTCCGCCTGCCAGGGATTTGTGGCGGGCCGGCGTACAGTCTGGGCCGCGCTCGACGAATGGGAAGCGCCCGCGATCTCCACCGATTTTAACCGGCAACTCCATCAGCGGATCGAACAAGAGGTCACCTGGTGGGATCGGCTGTTCCGTCCCCTGCGCCCGATGCTGGCGTGGCACGGCCTGCCGGTGGCGGCGGCGGCTGGCTTGGTATTCACGGTCGGTGTGATGTTCGAGCGTCCCGCGGGGGTGGCGCCCCAGTCTAATACCATGCGCGTGGAAGTTTTCGAGCCTGAGCAGGTCGTGAATGCGATTGAAGATCTGGAGATGCTGGACAAGTTCGACCGCGCAGTTCGCGCGGACGCAGCCAAGTCGAAACTCTAACGCCCCCATGGTCCGACGCTTTCAGATCGGCGGCCTCATGCTGCTGGCGACACTCCCGGTGCTGATGGCGGCGCCCAAGGGCACGGCTAAGGCGCTGCCACCGCCGCGGCCGGCCGCCGCCGCCAAAGCCGCCAAGGCGCCGCCGGTCCCGCGGTTCGCCAATCCCGGCAACGTGGTTCAGCAGCTTATGCAGATGACGCCGGAGCAGCGTGAGCGTGCCCTGGAAAAACTCCCACCGCAGCGTCAGGCCCAGATTCGCCAGCGTTTGCAACAGTTCGATAGTCTGCCCAAGCAGCAGCAGGAACGGAGGCTCGCGCAACTGCGGGAGCTGGCAAGCCTGCCCCCCGAAACGCAGACCTTGGTTCGACGCCAAATGCAGGCGTTCAATCAATTGCCCGACGACCGTAAGCAGGTGGTCGGCCCCGAAATGCAGCGCCTCCGCCGCATGTCCGAAAGCGAACGCCAGACCCGCATTGCCAGCGAGGGGTTCCAGAACCGGTTCTCCGCGGCGGAACAACAGATGCTGTCCGATATCTCGGGAAACATGCCGCTTCCGCCCCGTTGAACGCAAACCTACGTAAGTATTTTCGTGCTATCAAAATTACTATTGTTTTCGAACGAGAATTTTGGTAACTTCTTTTAACTAATCGGGTGTCCTTTCTCTGAAAAAGGGCACGGAGGTGGCATGAAGAAGCGCGCGCAAGTAATGGACGTCAACGAAGACTATCGCCAGCAGCTCATGGATAAGCGTACGGACGTCCTCGCGACGCTGGGCATCAAGTTCGACACGCTGGCACGGATGGGCCGGGTAAACGAAGAAGACCAGGCCCAGCTCACCCACGACGAGTTCGTTTCGCTGCACCTCAACAGCATGGACTACACGCAGCTCCGGCTGGTGGATGAAGCGCTCGACCGTCTGAGTTCAGGTGACTATGGCGTCTGTCTGGCTTGTGAAGAGCCCATTCCGGCGAAACGCCTGCGCGCTCTGCCTTGGGCCCGCTATTGTGTGCCCTGCCAGGAAACTGCGGGTGCCGCGATGGATCGCGAAGGGACTGAGGGACGAACGCCGGTAGGTCTAAGAGACTAAAAAAAACCGGGACCCGCGACGGCAAGCCCCGGTGCGATTCAACCAATTTCAGCGTGCTTCTGATCCGCGACGTGGGAATCGAGCATCTTCTGCACTTCGGACTTGCCGATGGCGCCTACGCGTTGCTCGACCACCTGACCGCCTTTGAACAATAGCAGGGTCGGAATGCCGCGGATGTTATAGCGCATGGCGGTGTTCCCGTTGGAATCGACGTCCAGCTTTCCTACCTTCACTTTCCCGGCGTACTCGCTCGCCACGACATCGATCGTGGGCGCCATCTGCCGGCACGGGCCACACCATTCGGCCCAAAAATCGACCAGAACCGGGACATCCGACCGCAACACATCCTGATCGAAACTGCCATCGGTAAAGGTTAGTGTATTCTGACCTGCCATTTCGTCTCCTAAGTATTAGAATCCCGCTAGGGCCCAAAAGATTCAAGCAGTTCCCAGGAGCTGACGGTACAGCGCCGAATAAGCCGCGGCCGATCTTTTCCAAGAGAAATCTTTCCGCATCCCCCGGACCATCATAGCCTGCCATCGCGCGGCTTCACCGGCAAACACCAAACCGGCTTCCCGAAGGCCAGCGACCAGCGCCTGCCCGGAGTAGTCCGCAAACTTGAATCCCGTGCCCTCCCCGATGGTATCATCCAGGCCGCCGGTTGCGCGAACCACGGGTACCGTTCCATATCTTAAGCTATATATCTGGTTCAGGCCGCAAGGCTCATACCGGCTGGGCATCAGGAAGAGATCCGCGCCGGCTTCGACGCGGTGGGCCAAAGCGTTATCGAAGCCGATGTGAACTGCGATCTGGTCCGGGTGCTCGGCCGACATGCGGCGGAAGACGTCCTCATACTCCGGCTCACCGTTTCCCAGAGCGACCAGGCAGAAACCGGCGGTGACGATCTCGCCGGCAACCTCGGCGATCAGGTCGGCGCCCTTCTGCCGGGTAAGGCGCGAGACGATGCCGATCAGCGGCGCTTTGGCGGCGCTCGCAGGCAGGCCGAACTCGGCCAGCAACTGTTCTTTGCAGATCCGCTTGCCGGCGAGATTCCCGGCCGCGTAGCGCGCGGGGAGGTAGGGGTCGGTTTCCGGATTCCACTCACGGTAATCGACGCCGTTGAGAATCCCGCTCAGGACGTCTGCCCGCGCCCGCAACGCGCCATCGAGGCCGAAGCCGTATTCGGGCGTCTGGATCTCCCTGGCGTAGGTGGGGCTGACAGTATTAAGCGCGTCGGCGAAAGAAATTCCTCCTTTGATGTAACTGACGCGCCCGAAAAATTCGAGGCCCTCCGGGCGGTAGAGGGAGGGATCGAGCGCCGCTTCCGCCAGCGCCGCTCTGGGGAACAGACCCTGATATCCGAGATTGTGGATGGTGAACAGCGTCTTCACCCCAAGGAATGTTGGATCGGAAGCGAAGGTGGTGCGCAGATAAGCCGGCACGAGCCCCGCCTGCCAGTCGTGGCAGTGAAAGATCTCAGTGGGGAACAGATACCGGGCGACGGCAAAGGCGGCGCGCGCGAAGACTGCGAAGCGAATGTGGTTGTCCGGATAATCCACTCCCGCTTCGCCATAAAGTCCCTTGCGCTCGTAGAGGGCGGGGCAATCCACCAGGTAGAGCGGGTACTCTGCGGGCGCCAGGTAGATGGCGGCATCGTATCGCGCCGGCCCCAGAAAAATTGGCAACGGATCCCAGACGCGGCGCGCTCCCGCCAGATCGATGGATTCGTAACGTGGGATGACCACGGCCACTTCGTCGCCGCAGCCATGCAGCGCCGACGGTAAGGCGCCGACGACGTCGGCCAGCCCACCGGTTTTAGCTAATGGCGCAGCCTCGGAGGCAACCATCAGGACGCGAGACACACCGAAATTTTAGCAGTCAATACCGCGCCAGATCTTCGAAATCGATATTGCCGCCGGAAAGAATGACGCCGACAGACCCAATCTCGGGCGGCAACATACGAAAAAGCACAGCAGCAGCAGCAGCGGCGCCGCTCGGCTCGACGAGAATTTTAAGCCGCAACAGCAGGAACTTCACGGTCGCACGGATTTGGCCATCGGTCACCAAAACAATCCTTTCGACCATCTGCCGCAGAATGGGAAACGTCAGAGCGCCTGGCATGGGGGAGCGGAGGCCGTCGGCAATAGTGTCGGGGTTGACGGCCACACGTTCGCCGGCCTGAAGGGAGAGGAACGTATCGTTGGCGTCCTCGGGCTCGACGCCGAAAACACGGAGCGCCGGATCAAGGTCCTTACCTATGGTGGCGCAGCCGGAGAGCAGCCCGCCCCCGCCTACGGGCGTGACGAGCGCATCGAGCGGCCCTGTCTCGGCCAGCAGTTCCAACGCAGCCGTGCCTTGCCCCGCCATGATCATAGGATGATCGAAGGGCGGGACCAGCGTAGCGCCGGTCTCTTTCTGGATCTGGCTGGCGATCTGTTCGCGGCTATCCCGGAACCGGTCATAGGCGACGATGCGGGCGCCGTGAGCGCGAGTCGCCTCGGTCTTCGAGCGCGGCGCGTCCTCCGGCATGACAATGGTGGCCTGTGCGCCAACGTGGCTCGCCGCAATGGCTGTGGCCTGCGCGTGGTTGCCGGAAGAATAGGCAACCACGCCGCGCGCCAAATCCGCCTCCGGCAAAGAAAGAATTAAATTGGCGGCCCCGCGAATCTTGAAGGCTCCACCCACTTGAAGGTTCTCGCATTTGAAAAAGACGCGCGTCCGCGATTCGGCATCAAAATCTGCGGAACGGAGCACCGGAGTGTGCCGGGCCAGCGGGCGGATCCGGTCCGCGGCGGCGCGGACATCGTTAGCCTGGATAGCAAGCTGCATGGAAGGGATGGGCTTCTGTTTCAGTATAAGATTAGTCGTGGTAACGGGTTGATCGTTATCAGGCTAACCTGCGAGCGCCGGCGCCGGGAAAGCGCAGCACAAGACGCGTACCGGCGCAGGTCTCCTGGTCGAGGGTTCCATCCAATTGAGTGGTCAGAATTCTGACGATTGATAAACCGAGCGACTTCGTTTTGGGGTCGCCCTGACTCGCGGGCGAGCCTATGCCGTCATCTTGAATTGCTAGTTCCAATCCGCCGGGCGCCTGCTCTCGAAAGGAAATACGGATCTCTCCTTTCCGCTCGCCGGGGAATGCATGCTTGAACGCATTTGACAGTAATTCGTTCAAGATGAGTGCGCATGGTACTGCCCGATCTAAGGCCAGTTCGATGGGATCAGCCGCGACCTCCAGAGAAATCCGCCCCGGTTCCCCGGCGAACGCAGCGTACATCTCGCTCACGAGCTGCTGTGCGTATTCGGCAAAGTTAACCCGATCCAGGTGATCGTTTCCATAGAGGTGCTCGTGGATCAGCGCCATAGCATGCACCCGCATTTGGCTTTGTGCGAGCGCGGCTTTCGCCTCGACACTAACGTGCGCATCCTCCTGCATACGAAGCAGGCCGGAAATCACGGCGAGGTTATTCTTCACACGATGATGCACTTCCTTGAGCAGGATGGTTTTCTCGGCGAGTGCCGAAGCCAATTGGCGAACTGTCCGCTTCAATTCGGTGACGTCCTGGGCGCAAACCAAGGCCCTCTTTCGCCCCTCGAACTGCATAGGGGATGTGGAAATAAGGAGGCACTGCTGTTGCGGCTGGCCGGCAGCATCAGAAGACAACCAGTCCTCGAAATAGTCTTGCCTCGTACCGTTGGTTATGGTATCCAAAGCGATCCGGCTGAGCGGGCTCTCACTGCTTGAGCACTGCAAGGCTTCGCTCGGGCTAAGCCCCAGCATTTCCGACGCTTCCCGTCCCGCGAGCCGGACGGCCATATCGTTGACCTTGATCACGCGGAGCTGGTCATCTACGACAAGCATGGTGATCGGGGCATGGGCGTAGATGGCGGCGAGCTCCTCATACGCGGCGGTGCTCCGGCTGTGGGCGTCGATAAGTTCCTGGCGCGCCCGGATTCGCTCGGTAATGTCGCTCACCACGGCGCGGCATACGGAAGCTCCGTCAGCGTCGTCAACCCTGGTTGCCTCGACGCAGGTCCAGAAGGGGGCGGCGGCCTTTCTCACCAGCCGCATTTCCCACTCCAGCGGTCCTCCCGCTTTAAAGAGCCGTTTGATGTGCAAGTAGTTGGTGTCCTGGTCCTCGGGGAGAACAAACCGGGATAAGGGCTGGTCGACTATGTCGCCTCGCGCCACGCCGAGCAGTTTGGCGGCAGTGAGATTGGCTTCCAGGATCAGCCCCTGTTGGTTGACTGTGAAATAGCCTACCGGCGCCAAATCGTAGAGGTCGAAATAGCGCACCCGAGAGGCTTCCACTTCTTCCTGTGTGCGACGCAACTCCTCGTTCTGTATTTCCAGCTCGATCTGATGCACCCGCAGTTCGTGGAGCGTGCGCTCGAATCCGACCTCCAGGGACTCGAGTTTTTCCGGCGCCTGAGACGCTCTTTCGCGGGCTATCGTCTCGGCCCGGCTGCGCAGAGCTTGCCGCGGGTCCGATTGCGATTCAGTTGATCTGTTTCTCCGTCGTGGCAATGGCATACGCTTTCCCGGCCGCATTCACCAAGGCGGTTGATGTCTGCATCACCTCCACGATCCGGCCGTCCCTGGCGACCCGCCGCATGCGATGCGGCTCCAGAGTCTCGCTCCGGCTTTGCTGCTGGACGGCAGTCAGGTCGCGAATGTTCATGGCCAGCGCTTCGGCTTCGCTCCAGCCATACATCTTTTGCGCCGCCGGATTCCAGGCCAAAATGCGGCCCTCCAAGTCGAGCACCATGATGGCCTCACTGGCGTCGTTCACTACCGCGGCAAGCCGTCGCAAGGCTTCGGAATCGCGCTGCGCCGCCTGGGCCTTTTTCATTTCCGTAATCTCAGTGAAGGTTATCACCGCGCCCTCGATCGCATTTTCGAGAGTCCGATAGGGCCGCATGCGTAGGAGGTACCACTCGCCCGCTTTCGTCCGGACTTCAATTTCTTTGGGCAGCAGCGTTTCCAGTACGGACTGCAGATCGGCCACTAGCCGGTCATAACCAACCAGGTTGGAGACGATGTGGCCAACCGGCCGCCCCACATCGGTCGGAATCAGATTAATCGCCTGGGTGACAGCAGGAGTGAAGTTCCGAATGTGCAATTGCTCGTCCACAAAGATGGTGCCGATCCCCGTACCGGCCAGAAGGTTATTCATATCGTTGTTGGATCGCGACAGATCGGCCACCTTGGTTTGCAATTCGGCGTTGACCGTGGCCAGTTGCTCGTTGACGGACTGCAATTCTTCCTTGGAGGTCTCGAGTTCCTCGTTGGTGGACTGAAGCTCTTCGTTGAGGGACTGCATTTCGCCATTGGAGGATTGCAGCGCTTCGTTGGAGGATTGCAGTTCCTCGTTGGTGATTTGGAGGTATTCCTCCTTGGCTAGCAGTTCCTGCTTCAGCATCGTAATGCGCCCGTCCACGTCGGTTGCGCTCTGGCCCATTCCGTCGCCTGTATTCAGAACGGCGGGGTTGCCAGGCGACTCCGGGTCCACCTCCGGAAGGCTCTTGAACACGACTAAGAACAGTCTGGATGCACCTGCGTCCGGGCCCATGTGAACCGGCTGGATAATCAGATGGACGGTGGTAAAGTCTCCGTTAGTCTTTACCCGAAGGCCCGGGCGATGGACGGGTTCTTTGTTCACCACGGCCTTGTGAAGAGTGGTTGTCAGCGTCGGCTGCAAACCTTCGCGGGCCATCTTCAGGATATTCATGCCGGCCTCGCCTTGGGCCGGTTCCAGGTACTGGCCGGTGCGCCCGTGCAGGTAAAGGATATCACCGCGCTCGTTGATGAGCGCGCCGGCGGGGGTGTACTGTTGCAGTATCGTCCGCTCGGTCATCTCGCGCACCGAAAGCTTGCTTTGTCCAGGCCCCTTTGCTGAGGGCCGCGGAATAGATTGCTCCAGCCGAAACACGGAAAACCTGGGACGGAGCGACCCCTCAACATCGTCCTTGCGCAAAAACAGCTTCGCCTTGCGATCCAGCGGGGCAAAGAGGCGGGTGAATTCGCCCACGGTCTCCGACGAGCCCAGGAAAAGGATGCCGCCCGGCTTCAACGCGTAGTGGAAGAGGGGGATCATCCGCCTCTGTAGTTCCGTTCCCAAATAGATCAACAGATTGCGGCAACTGATGAGATCGAGTTTGGAAAACGGTGGGTCTTTGATCAGATCCTGTTCGGAGAAGACCATCGCGTCGCGGATGCCATTGTGGATGCGAAAGGCGCTGCCGTCCGGCTCCTGGACGAAGAATCGCGCCAACCGTTCCGGCGAGATGTCGCCGGCGATGCTGGCCGGGTAGACCGCGGCACGAGCCTGGTCAATGGAATGGCGGTCGATGTCGGTGGCAAAGACCTGCAGCTTGAAACTCTGCTTCAGCGTTTGCAATTGCTCCTGGAGCAGGATGGCAATGGAATAGGCCTCTTCGCCGGTGGAACACCCGGGCACCCAGACGCGAATCAACGAGCCCGCGGGCTTGCCTGCAAAAAGCCGCGGGATAACCTGTTGCTCCAGAGCCCCGAAAGGAGCCGTGTCGCGGAAGAAGCTGGTGACTCCGATCAGAAGGTCGCGAAAGAGCGCCTCTACATCGGCCGGAGTTTGCTCCAAATAGCGGGCGTACTCGTCCAACTGCGCCAGGTGGTGCACGGCCATGCGCCGCTCGACACAGCGGGTGATAGTGTTTGGTTTGTACTGGGAAAAATCGTGGCCGGTTTGGGCGCGCAGTAGATGGAAGATTTTTTTGAACGAGTCATCGGCGTGCGGGCCCAGGGGAGAAATTGGGATGCGGATCTTTCCGAATGAATGCGCGACGTACGCGACGAGCTGGGCCGGCATTTCAACCGGCGGCAGCACATAGTCCACCAAACCGGTATTAATGGCGCTGCGCGGCATGCCGTCATACTCGGCCGATGTGGGATTTTGAGCAATGGCCATGCCACCTTCACCCTTGACCGCCCGAAGTCCCAAGGTACCGTCACTACCGGTGCCGGAGAGCACGATGCAGATGGCCCGTTGGCGCTGGTCCTGGGCCAGGGACCGGAAGAAAAAGTCAATCGCCAGACGCTGGCTGCGCTGTGTTTCCGGTTCGAGCAATTGGAGCGTGCCGTTAACCAGAGCCATATTCCGGCTGGGCGGGATGATGTAAGCGCAGTTGGGCTTGACCGCCATCCCGTGAGTAACCTCGAAAACCTGCATGCGGGTATAGCGTTTGACCAGGTCGGCGAGGATGCTCTTGTGGTCGGGCGCCAGATGCTGCACCAGGACAAAAGCCATGCCGGAATCGTCGGCGGGCATGCCAGAAAAGAAGGCTTGGAATGCCGCCAGCCCCCCGGCAGATGCGCCAATCCCGACCACGGGACATCCCGGCGCGGATGGTTCGACCGCCCCTTGGTCCACAACTCCTTCAGTGGGAGGCATGATCATTGCGCAAGAGGAGCCCGCAGGGTCAATAACATGCGGACGCGCCGGAGCAACTCGGACGCGGGAAACGGCTTCGAAAGAACGTTGAGATCCTGAATCGAAAGCCCACGCTGTTCCAGCGCATCATGCCGGTAGCCGGAAACAAACAGCACCTTCATTTCCGGACGCAGCGGCGCCAGACGTTCCGCCAGTTGCGGCCCTGTCATGCCGGGCATCATCACGTCGGTGACCAGGATGTGAATAGGTTCGGTATACACTTCGGCGATAAGCTCGGCCTCGGCGGGATCACGGGCTTCGAGCAGCTGATAGCCTTCCCGCTCCAGATAACCGTGCATCAGGCGGCGCACGCCGTCTTCATCTTCGACCAAAAGGACAGTGGGAACGGGATCGTCCCCGGCGGACCGGGGCTCCTGCCCGGAAAGCGCGCTGAGCCCGTGGAAGGTGCCGATGCAGGGGAGCAGGATTTCGAAGCTGGTGCCCCGCCCGATTTCGCTGCTGGCGGAGATGTAGCCTCCGCTTTGGGCGATGATACTGTGTACAATCGACAGGCCCAGGCCCGTGCCGGCGCCGGCCTTCTTGGTGGTGAAGAACGGTTCAAAGATACGCGCCAGGGTGGCCGGTTCCATGCCTCCGCCGGAATCCACCACTCGGAGCCGTACATACGGTCCGGGATGACAAAGACGCCGCGCTGCACTCTCCGCGTCAACTTCGATGGTCGAGCTTTCGATGCGCAGCTCGCCACCGGCCGGCATGGCGTCACGCGCATTGAGCGCCAGGTTGAGCAGTACCTGCTTGAGCCTATTGCGGTCGCCGCGAACGAAGCCCTGCATGGAGCCGAGGTCCGTGGACAACGTCCCGGCTTTCCCGAGGCTGTGCGAGATCATAGGCTGAACCTGGCAGATCAATTCAGTGACATTGAGAACTTCCCAGCGCACTACCTCACGGCGGCTCAGCGTTAGTAGCTGGCTGGTGATGGAACTGGCAACGGAAGCGGCCTGGCGGATCTCGAGAGCCTGCTCGCGGTCGTCGTTAGTCAGCCGGTTGCAAAGCTCGTCCGCATACCCGAGGATGACGGTGAGCTGGTTATTGAAATCGTGGGCCAGCCCGCCCGCCATGTTGGCGACCGCCTCCATGCGGTGGGACTGCATCAGGCGCGTTTCCATTTCCTTCCGGCTGCTGATGTCCCGCACCACCAGGATGGCGCCTAACACTTCGTCCAGCGACCGGTTTTCAAAGCACCCGATCTCGACGGGGGTTTTGAATCCCGTCCTCGAGACCAGTGTGTAGGCCCGGTTCTCGCCCGGGAGGAGATCGAAAATGGGGTTCTTGGCCGGCTCGGGGGCGGATTCCTCGAACAAACCGAGGACTTCCATGAGCAGGCGGCCATCCGCCGTGCCGCCGGGCCAGCCCGTGATGCGATCGGCGACGGGGTTCATGAAGACAATTTCCCCGTTGGTATCGGTGGCGATAACGCCCTCTCCCATGCTGCGCAACGTAGTGGAGAGCCAGGCTTCACTAGTGCGAAGGCGGCGCTCCATCTCCGCCTTGTAGAGGGATATTTGCACGACGCTGCGAAGATTTCCGTCGCCGATGGGCTTCAGAATGTAGCCGAACGGCTCGGTGAGCTGCGCGCGATCGAGGGTCTCCGGGTCGGAATGCGCGGTGATGTAGACGACCGGAGTTTTCAACTCGTCCTTCAACGCCTGGGCAGTAGCGATCCCGTCCATGTCGCCCTTCAGGCGGATGTCCATGAGTACCAGATCGAAGGACGTGGATCGTGCACAGCGGAGCGCCTCTTCGCCGGAACGGGCGATGGCCGGAACGGAGTAGCCTAACCGTTCGAGGCGCTTCTGAATGTCGGCGGCGATGAGCCCTTCATCCTCAACTAGGAGGATCTGCTTTCGTAGTTCTGCGGTCTGCATGGCGAAATGTATGGTAGAGAGTGGCGGGACAGATGCGGAATTCTCAGCAAGATGCGCGGGGAGAGCCACCCTCTGCTAATGGTTGTAGCAGGGGTGCTGGCGGGCGCTGGCGGACGCGGGAAAGCGGATTCTTTGTAATCAATGAGATATGAGTACGAAATGAGCTGTGACTGTTTGTTCTAGCCCATGTTGACGGCCGTAACTAGCGAACGTGATGATCTCTTACTGCGGTGGTAGAATGAAGGGGTTATGGCAATCCCGAATGTGAAACGGTTCCGGCCTTTTTGCCCCACCTGCAACGAGAATTTTACTTTGATGTCGGTCCTGCCTAAGGACGCCGATGTCGATAAGTACCTCTCAGATGCCGTGGCGCGCCACGATCATAAGGCTTTCCAGGAATCTAAGGTGATGCAGTTCAAGGTTCGCGTGGGCCAGCAGAAGCAGAAGAAGGCGAAGTAGTTTTCCGTTCCGCCAAGGGCGCGCAAGTACGGCGGGTGTCGACTCGTCATACCGAGCACTCGACCGCGTATATATTATTACAACGGCTTCTGGATTGTAGCCCTTGTTCGCTTAGCGCATTTATTTGCAGGATCTCTATCCAGTCGGGAAGCGAGATTCTTCTCGATCTTCAGGCACTCAGCCGTCCGCCCCGCCAGTGCCTGAGTAGTGCGTTATCGGTGCGCCCGGAGAGGATTTAATCTCCATTTTGCAAAACATCTCCGCAACGCTGTAGTTGTTACGCTTTAAAAAGGGTCTTTGTATTCAGCGAATCCTTATGCGGATGCCAATTCTGTTTTGCTCGCTATTCTTGGTATCCGTCTCCGCACAACTCCTCCCGACGGCCGCACGGATCGTTGCCGTTGCGGTTGATTCGAATGGGTATATCTATCTGGCCGGACAAACTCACGCAGGGCTTTCCCAGACAGGCGGTACGCTTCATCCTGTCCCACCAAAAGATTGCAACCTAAGTCCGCCTCAGACTCCCTGCAATTTCATTGCGAAGGTGGCGCCTTCGGGGGATACTCTGATCTGGGCGACCTACTTCGGAGGCGACGGGGCGGACACGCTCTCGACACTCGCGGTGGCTGCAGACGGAAACATATTCGTCGCAGGCTCCACAACCAAGGCGTTCCTGCCCGCTTTGAACGGATACCGGACGACTCCTGGCAGTCTTTTCCTTGCGAAACTGAGCTCCGACGGAAAATCGTTGCTGGCGGGAACTTATTTCGGGGGCGACGCGGCTGATGCCGTCGTGAGACTCAAATTTGATGGAAACGGAAATGTGTACATCGCCGGAAACGCTAACTCGGTTTCATTCCCTACCACTCCAGGCGCCTATCAAACCGCTCGCGACACCGGTCCATCACCCCCGGGGTATGGCTTAGGATCTGTATGCGCCGGTAGTTCAGACCAATTCCTGGCGAAATTCGACTCCTCGCTGAAAACTCTTGTCTTTTCCACTTTAATCGGTACATCGGTGAACGAAACGACTGGCGATCTGGCCCTCGGCCAGGATGGCGATTTGTACGTTGCAGGAACAAGAGGAGCCGCGGTCGGAGAAGACCCCTGTCCAACCCAGTACATAATGACGAGGCTCACTTCGAATGGCAGTACTGCCCGCTACTCGATTGCGCTGCCGTCAGTTCTCTCGGGCAGGTCGTCTGTTGCGGTTGACTCCGATGGTTACGCATACCTTGGCGGTGACAATAGCGGGCGCGACCTCGCCCTGCCGTACAGCTCCGTTTTCAAATTGGACTCGTACGGCGCCGTGGTTGCAACGGGATCGGTCAATGGTTGGATCTCTTCCCTTTTGGCCGGAGACGACGGAGAGATTGTAGCCATCGGGCACACGGATGACTTGCCTGGCGAGCTGCCTGCAACTGACGGTGCTCCGCGCTCATGCGACGCTTTCTCCGACCCTAGAATCGCAGCCGCCTACGTGGCGCGATGGAATGCCTCGACAATGAGTATCTCCTACGCGACGTATCTGCAAACACAGCAGGCGTGGCTGGTTGGGCCGGAGGAGGTTCTGGCAACCTCGCCTTTCCTCAACTTCCCTCCGTTTGCCGTCGTGCCGGCTGGACCTCCACTTGATCGCACCGTGACTTGTGTCGCAGATGCAGCCAATTTCGTGGGCGCTGCTATTGCGCCGGGTGAGATCCTGTCCATCTTCGGAAAGCAAATCGGTCCCGCCACTCCGGTGAGCGCCCAATTCGACGTGAACGGCAATGTCACATCCAGCTTGGGAGGGATCAGCGTTCGGATCGGTGGTTTGCCTGCGCCGTTACTATTCGCGGCGCCCGATCAGATCAATCTTATCGCGCCGTTTGGCATCTCTGACAAGAGTAAAGCCCGGATCGAGATCAGCCGCGACGGGGCAATTCTGAGCGCTTTCGACTACGCCGTAGAGCCAACGAAAGTAGGACTGTTCACCAGCAATGGCCTTGGCAGCGGCCAGTTAGCAGCTCTCAATCAGGATGGCTCAGTCAACAGCGCCACCAACATGGCATCGCCCGGTGAAGTCGTTACACTCTTCGGCACCGGCTTCGGCGCCATGACTCCGCAACCTGTCGACGGGAGTCTTCCGCCCGGGGCCACTAGCCAGCCTGTTTCGCGCGTGACCGTAAGCGTCGGCGATTATGGACAGCTAGCCGAGGTTGTCTACGTTGGGAACGCTCCCACTCTGGTTCAAGGAGTTGTGCAAATAAATTTGCAACTGCCCGATCCAATCCGTCGTCTGCCGTTTTCGGATCCCAACTCGGTTACCATTTTCGTTTCGGCGGGAACCAGCAGGACCCCCATATCCACCACTATTTTTGTGCGGTGACGCTCACGCGCCGATCGTCTTCCAGCTTTTTAGCAAATGCTCCGCCGTTCGCCACGCCAGCGCCTGAAGTGTGAGTGTAGGATTCCGCGCGCCGTTGGTTCCCATCACCGATCCGCCCAGCACACCCAGGTTCGGAGCCTCATGCGAGAATCCCCATCCGGCGGCCATCATCATTGCTGTGAAGTCCGTATCGCGCAACGGCGGCATGGGGTATTCGCGCCGCCGCGGTCCCTCAAAAACGTTGCCGCGCAGATCGATCTTTCCCTGCAGGTTGCCCGCTTTCCCCGACACCCCGATTTCGTATTCGACAGTGTCGTAGTACGGCTCCAGATCGTCGTGGCCGATGGGCCAATCTTCGAGTGTCGTTCCCGCGGGAATGGAACTGGCGCCGTAGCGCTTCGTAGCCATCGACCGCACCTGAAAGTCCCAGGGATTCAGACCCAGCTCTGGGCGTGATAGTGGATCGACGTGCCGCCGATGGCATTCATCATCGATGGTTAGCGCCCTGCCGCGCCTGGACCGTAACGCTCGTGCGAAAAGTGGGAACCTCGCGCTTGGCCTTGCTGCCAGTCGTCACGAGGCCGCGCACGTTGTTATGGATTTCGTCCGGCTTGAAGCTGCGCGGATCCATCCACGTGCCGGCTTCGATGCCCGCAACCTTCAAGCCCGCGCGCGCCAGAGGCAGCACAGCCACGCCGCCCGCCGCGCCCAGGCCGATCACCGCCACATCCACGGGCTTCAAGTTGATGGCCATCGATTCCCGATTCTAGCGCAGCCGTCGCTACGGTATACTGCCCGCATGCGGATGACTTGCTTTCTGGATCGCTTGCTCAGCGGCGCGCTTCTTCTGACCGCGCCCGCGGCCGCAGCTACCTGCGACGGATTAGCCAGCCTCAAGCTGGCCGGCGCCACGATCGCCGCCCAAACCGTTGCCGCCGGCGCGTTCACTGCGCCCGGCGCTCCGGCCGACGATCCGGCCTTGTCCACATACCGCAAGCTGCCTGCCTTCTGCCGCGTGCAGGGCGTGATCCGGCCTTCCAGCGATTCGCACATTGAATTTGAAGTGTGGCTGCCCGCAGCCGGATGGAATGGCCGATATCAGGGCGTGGGCAATGGAGGCTTCGCCGGCTCCATCGGATACACTGGTCTGGCTGGCGCGGTCGCCGCCGGTTACGCTTCGTCCTCGACTGACACGGGACATATGGCGGAAGTGACGGACGCCTCGTGGGCGGCGGGCCATCCCGAGAAGATGGTGGATTTCGGTTACCGTGCCATCCACGAAACCGCCGAGAAATCGAAGCAGATCATTCGCGCGTTCTACGGTAACAACCCCAATCGCTCCTATTTCAGCAGTTGCTCCAACGGCGGCCGCCAAGCCTTGATGGAAGCCCAGCGCTATCCGGAGGACTACGATGGCATTATTGCCGGCGCACCCGCAAATTTCTTCACGCGCGTCGGAGACGGATTCATCTGGAACCTGCAGGCCACCGAGTCGGACCCTGCC
>Ga0207090_1131_pt1 | contig 17097 bp, 16 predicted proteins | sample Alteio_BWMinHeat_50_FD_153565 | JGI IMG/M metagenome (GOLD analysis project Ga0207090, IMG submission 153565) | Enriched cells from forest soil in Barre Woods Harvard Forest LTER site, Petersham, Massachusetts, United States -... | ecosystem: Environmental > Terrestrial > Soil > Temperate forest >...
CATTCACAATCGTACCGGGACGGACAAAGGGTGATGCCTCCGCCCTGATCACGAAACTGGATGCCCGAAACTTAGGTCCGGGCACCATCGTCTTCCGCTCGGGCGACCAGCTGTATATCGCGGATGCCCCACCTGTCATTCAGTCCCAGCTTGGTTTCACAAAGCGCTACGGCAGTGACCGCTATGGCAGCGACCGCTATGGCAGTGACCGCTACGGCAGCGATCGTTACGGCAGTGACCGCTACGGCAGTGACCGCTACGGCAGCGACCGCTACGGCAGCGATCGTTACGGCAGTGACCGCTACGGCAGTGACCGCTATGGCAGCGACCGCTATGGCAGCGACCGCTACGGCAGCGACCGCTACGGCAGTGACCGCTACGGCAGTGACCGCTACGGCAGTGACCGCTACGGCAGTGACCGCTACGGCAGTGACCGCTACGGCAGTGACCGCTACGGCAGTGACCGCTATGGCAGCGATCGTTACGGCAGTGACCGCTACGGCAGCGACCGCTACGGCAGCGACCGCTACGGGGGCGACCCAGTGCAGAATCGAACCTACATCAATGATCCGGAATACGCGCAATACAAGCTGAAAAAGGATTTCGATGACAACTGGACTGCAAGCGACTCAAAGTAAAGACGCAGCAGCTCTTCTGCCTACCAGCATCAGTGATAAGCGGGAGCAGATTCAAGATTGATCTTGTTCGCTCCCGCAAACTGACATCGCTCTTGAAATTCGAGCCGCACCGCCGTTTGGGTCAACACATTTAACGGGAGGAATCGATGGGTTCCAGGAGCGCCTTACGAGCTGTCTTCGCCGCCTTGGTTGGGCTGGCGTCCGGCCTTGCGACCTTGGCCGGCGCTCAGTCGCAAAACGTGCGGGGCACCATTGCCGACAACGACGGCCTCTTTGTGAATGGAAAAACCTTCAAAATTACACCCGGAGAGGGCAAGGGTGACGCCTCCGCCCAGATCAAGGCATTAGGTGCCCGAGATCTGGGGCCGGGCGCTATCATTTTCCGCTCGCGTGACAAGCTTTACATCGTCGATGCCCCACTGCTTCTCCCCGCGGACCCCGCCGGTCGTCAGAACGTGTATGTCAACGCCGATGACGCACGGCCCAATCGAATTCGTATCGCGTATGATCCACCCAAGACTCCAGAGCATCAGGCGCTCTACGACATGACAAAAGAGCGCCGCGTTCTCGAGACCCTGCAGCATATACTGAGTCCCTTTCGCCTTCCCGTCGAACTGACGATAAAGACGACTGGATGCGACGGCATGGTGAATTCTTGGTACAATACCGACAACTCGATTCCGACGGTGCACCTGTGTTACGAGCTTCTGCAGGATATATTGCAGACCGCGACAAAGGAAACGACCCAGGCGGGAATTACCCCCCGCGATGCGGTAGTCGGACAATTTCTCTTCTGGACCTTGCATGAGGTCGGGCATGCGATGTTCGATATCTTCCAGGTGCCGCTGCTCGGGCGCGAGGAAGACGCTGCAGATCAATTCGCCGGATACGTCATGCTGCAATTCGGCAAGGATCCGGCGCGCCATTTGATCGGAGGCGCTGTCTACGCGGCAAATGAATTCATGAAGAATTACAAACAGAATCCCGTGGTGGAGAAGCGACTGGAGAAATATTCCAGCGTCCACGGCTTGCCGGAGCAGCGTTTCTACAATTTTCTGTGCCTGGCCTATGGGGCCGATCCCGAGCTGTTCGCCGATGTGGTGGAGAATGGATTTCTCCCAAAGAGACGCGCCGACAACTGTAAATACGAATATGAAACGTTCAGCCGTGCGTGGCGTGCTGAAATGAGCCCTCACATTGATCGGCAAATGGCCAGAACCGTCTTGGATACGACCTGGCTTCCGCAATCGAGCTCGCCGCCCCTTCCGAGATAGAGCATGCGCCCCGGACCTCGTCGGTGGGCGCGCGCGTCTCGGTTCCGGTGGATCAACGTTTGACTCCTCCGGATCTGTCGCCGCGTTCAGTAGCGGGTTGCTTGGTCTGGATCTAGGCCTAATTCCGGATCCGTCATTCGTCGGACGGAAGATGAAGCGCGCGCGGTCGTCATAGCAAGTTGGTCCCCGCACACGAGCTTGAGATCTGCTGCTTCCACCTCAATTCGCAACGCCGACGCGGTGCGGATTGACCGTTTGATCCGCACTAAGGCATGCGCGCGATCGTTAGGGCAGTTGTGATTTCCGATAAGCATCCGCGGTGACCTTCGTACCTACCGAGCGCGCCTAGCCGGGAACAATTCGTCTGAGCCTTGAATGGTGGGCGCTCCGGCAGGCCGGCCTGAGGCAGTTCGCTGGGCAAATCACCGTGATGCCGACCGCGCCTAGACCGAAGACCGTCGTCACCGAAGTGGCCGCGACAATGCTCTATGGCCTGGTGTTGATATTGGGCATGCCGGTCTTTATCTGGCAGCAACGGCACACCCCCGCGAAGGCGAGGCCGCAAATTATGCGCGCTCCCTGAGGCCCAAACCGACCGCGATCCAGCCGGCGCCGGCAAAGACGAGATCGATGCCGAGGAAAAGCCCCAGGATGTAGATGCTGGACACCGGCCAATGCGCCAGAATGACCAAGCCCAGAAGAAGAGTGATCGCCCCAGACAGGCAGACGCCGATCCAGGGCATGCCTTCCTTCATGCAGAAAGCGAGTACGATTCGCATGATTCCCGAGGCGATCAGCGAGATCCCAAGCAAGAGGGTCAGAAACGCCGCGGCCAGAAGCGGATTTTCGAACGTGGCAACGCCGGCCACGATATAGAGCGCGCCGAGAAGGAGCCAGAGCAGAAACATTCCCCAACTCTTGATCTGAAACGCATTGAAGACCTCCGCAACGCCTGCGATCAGCATCATGACGCCCACCACGAACACGGTTGCGACAGTTGTCATGGCGACGCTGCCGAGGGCAATCAGGCCGGCGATGACATAAACGGCACCAAGCGCAATGATCCAACCCGATTTGGCGCGCAGCGGCTCCAGCGCGGGATTGGCGTCTCCAGATGTGATCGTCGTCATGGCTGTCTCCATATTGACCTGTAAACTAAGACTCTGTCGCGCAGAGGGTCGCCTCAAAAAGCAATCGGTAGTTGCGAAACCGATGAGTTCGATACTGCAATCCATGTTCGCGCCAATTGATATAGATCAAAATTCCGTTCCGCCTGTGGGACGGTGCTGGCCCTCCAACGGATTGGTGCATGATTTCGCACGGGTTCAAAGCAGCCTTTGTGACTTCATGAACTGAGAGGTCGCAATCAGATTCTGGGGAAGCACGTTGATGACGCCGCCGCGGGGGCTATCGATATCCGCAATAAGAAAGAACGAAATCGATACGATGCCCGGGAGAATTGACAAAATGAGAGCGCGAGCGCGATGATCGCCATAGCCGACTAGAAGGTTGCAAGAAATTGCCATCAATCCCATCAATCCCCAGGCCGTCACAGGTATTCGATTCCACCAAGCTGCCTGCGTGTAACCCTGCGAATTCAGGACATCGTTCATGCCCGATACCGCGAGGACGACCACGGGCACCGGGAGTGCCGCCGCGGTTCGTGATACGGCTGACCAGAGATCCGCCTGCAATTTCGCAGTATCGGCGTCGATCTGACGTACTCGCGCTTGATCACGCGTGACATAAAAGAGAATGCGCTGATCGACATATCTGCTCAAGAGCTTGCGCACGTTCGCGGCATCGTCGGGAGGCAACAAATCGGCTCGCACATACTCGGTGCCGACCGCGTTAGCCTCCGCCTCCTCGTAATTCTTGCGCTGATCATAGCGGGTGACCGCCATCGAGAAGGTGAACCCGATTATTAGTGCCAGCAGGGTCAGCGCGGCGTTTCGGACGAGATTGAAGTCCTCCAAGTCATCGGCGTCGAGCGCATAGCCTCGGGTTCGAAGAAAATCGCCCGCATATGCCGCAAGCCATTGAGCAGCGAGCGAAATCATGAAAACGGCAAATGGGCTTTCCAGGATGTCCACGCGAGTGGTTCGTTTGCCTCAAGGCCGTCGGGCCGGATCAAAACTTCGACGGATTTGTATCAGTCGGTCTGCTCAAGCGAGATGCCTTGATCTAGATCAAATTTCGATCTGGCGACGTCCTTATCCTGTCCTCGTATTTTTCGAGGGAGTGGGAGAGCCCGGTAGAGCAATTCTACAAAAATGTGATGGACACGATTCTCACCCACACAGTGGACTACCTTGTGGTGGCCATTCTCGTCGCCATCATCGCGCGGCGTTTACACCTGCCGTACACGGTAGGGCTCGTTGTTACCGGCCTCGGTCTTGCCATGGCGGGGCTCGAAACGTCAGCGATGCTAACGCACGATTTTATTTTTGAGATCATCCTTCCGCCTCTCTTGTTTGAAGCCGCGCTTAGTATCCATTGGCGTGAGCTGCGGCGCGATATACTACCAGTTGTCGTGCTTTCCACGCTCGGCGTGGTCGTCTCAGCAGTTGTCGTGGCAGCGGGGATGGTAGAACTCCTGGCTTGGCCAGCCGAATCTGCGCTTGTATTCGGCGTGTTGATCTCTGCGACCGATCCGATCGCTGTTCTTGCCATGTTTAAAGACACCGGCATCAAGGGTCGCCTCCGCCTGTTGGTCGAGACTGAAAGCCTCTTCAATGACGGTGTTGCAGCGGTGTTGTTTGCCCTCGTTCTCGCCTGGGCACAGGCAACGAGCATAGAGTTGACCACGGCGACGATGGCGGCCGCTCTCGTCCTTATGACGGGTGGAGGTATCTTTGTGGGAATTGCATGCGGCGGCGCCGCCATTGCGCTCGCGGGCCGGACATCCGACCGTTTGGTAGAAGCCACACTGACTTCGGTCGCCGCTTACGGATCGTTTCTGCTCGCAGAGAGCTTCCACTTTTCGGGTGTGCTGGCGACCGTCTCAGCAGGACTATTGATGGGAAATCTGGGCGTACTCAGGGAAGGTGAAGAACGAAATCGATTTTCCTCAGATGGGCGGTCCTTTGTGGTCTCGTTGTGGGAATTCGCCGCATTCATCGCAAACTCGTTGATTTTTCTCCTGATCGGTCTGGCGGTCGCAGCTATGCCATTTACCGGTATCAATACCGGGACAATTTTTGTTGCAATCGGATTAGTCGTTGTGGGCCGAGGTCTTGCTGTGTATCCGCTATGTCTGGTCTTTCGGCCTTCAACATGGGCAGTACCGATCCGTGAACAGCACATCCTCTGGTGGGGTGGACTGCGAGGGGCGCTGGCCTTGGCGTTGGCGCTCGTACTACCGCCCACTTTCCCGCTTCACAACGAAATCCTAATCACCGCCTACGGCGTCGTCGTTTTCTCAGTCGTGTTTCAGGGGCTGACCATGCCAGTGCTTCTGCGAAGGCTAAATATTCTTCCAAAGGAATGCGAGATATGATTGTAAAATCCGCTGGCGCCTACGCCGAATCCCGATCTAGAGGTTCTACGTTGTATCGGTTCCGGCAGCCATTCAACGACGGTGCTACCGACGTGCGTGGCAAGGTCGTGGGAATATACAGCATCCTGATCGCAGTGAATGTCGCGGCTTGGACATGGGCGCTGGTCGCGTTCCATAGTTATCCTGTGTTGTTGGGGACCGCCTTCCTCGCCTACAGCTTCGGTCTCAGGCATGCGGTTGATGCCGATCATATTGCAGCCATCGACAATGTTACGCGCAAACTCATGCAGGAAGGCAAGCGCCCGGTCGCAGTTGGCTTCTTCTTTTCGCTCGGCCACTCGACAGTGGTGGTATTGGCGTCGAGCGCCGTAGCTGCTACCGCATCGGCGTTTAAGGAACAATTGAAAGATCTTCACACGGTGGGCGGCGTTATCGGCACGATGGTGTCTGCAACTTTCCTGCTCCTGATCGCAGCCATCAACGTTTTTGTTCTGATCAATGTTTTTAAGACTTTCCAGCGTGTAAAAAAGGGCGGCGCATATGCCGAGGAAGACTTGGATATTCTGTTGGCCAAGGGCGGTTTCTTCGCACGCATGTTCCGGCCGCTCTTTCGGATGATCGAGCGCAGCTGGCACATGTATCCGTTGGGCTTCCTGTTCGGGCTCGGCTTCGACACCGCTACGGAGGTCGGGCTGCTCGGTATTTCGGCCGCGGAGGCTGCTAACGGATTGCTCGTTTGGTCGATCCTGGTGTTTCCCGCGCTGTTTACGGCCGGCATGATTCTAATCGACACGACGGATAGCATCCTGATGCTGGGCGCATACGGCTGGGCATTCGTGAAGCCGCTGCGGAAGCTCTATTACAACATGACAATCACCTTCGTTTCAGTGATTGTGGCGGTGATTATCGGGGGAATTGAAACGCTCGGACTGATCGGAGACAGGTTTGGGTTAAGCGGCGGTCTGTGGGATGCCGTGGGGAGTCTGAACGATAATTTCGGCATGCTCGGCTATCTGATTATCGGAATTTTCATTATGAGTTTGATCGTTTCGATTGGAGTCTATCGCCTCAGGGGATACGATCAGCTTGAGATTCGCACCTCGGATTCTCGAGCGCGATTTTGAGTCGGGTCAGGTGCCGTGGCCTCACGCCAACCTCGGCATCATGGCTCAACGCCGTTCGAGACTTCTTCGCCAAACTCACAAACCGGCGCTGATTTTCTTCAGCGTTCTGCTCTATTCCCGGCTGGTGCGGCGCCTTCCTTACACGGCATTTCCACCAAGCAAATCGCCGATTGTCACAACACGATCAAGCCTTCCAACTTTTGCCTCGACGCCGTCGGCTCGCAACAAGTCGCGCACCGATCCATGGACGCCCACGATGCGTAGCGCAATCCCACGGCCGATGAGTTCACCGTGCAGCTCATGCAGCATCCGCGAGCCAGCGAGGTCGACGTACGGCGCGGCCGAGAGGTCGCAGACGACCAAGTGGAGGTTCTGTGGATCGGCTGCACGAACGCGGCTCACCACCGATTCCAGGACGGTGTCAGCATTTACGTAAATCAGCGAGGCTTCGGGACGGAAGGCGATGACGCCGCGCAGCGCTTCGTTCTCCGGATGCCGGTTTAGATCAGAATAGTCGTCGGTGCCGGGAATGCGACCGAGAAAGGCCACGTGCACGCGTGACACCCGGGCCAGAAGCAATATGATGGAGGCCAATGCAGCAAGCAGGATGCCCTGAAGTATTCCGAGAAGTAACACCCCGCCGATGGCAATCGTTGCGGCGCAGAAATCCAGCCGGCTTACGTGCCACATGCGGAACACCGCCTGGAAATCGAGTAATCCCAGGATCGCAGTCAGAACCACCGCTGCCAGGACAGTCTTTGGCAGATTTTCCAAGAGCCCGGTTAGGAAGAACAGGCACAATACGAGCGCAATGGAGGCGAAGACCAGAGCGAGGGGGGTATGTGCGCCGGCCTTTTCGTTGACTGCCGATTGCGATAGTCCGCCCGCCACCGGATAGCCATGTCCCATGGCGGCCGCGAAATTCGCCGCTCCGATGCCGAGAAACTCCTGCCGCGGGTCCAAGGCATTTCCGTGCTTTGCGACGAAGGTGCGGGCGGCAGATACGCCTTCGATATAGGCGAGCAGCAGACACCCGGCGGCCAATGGGACGATCCCCTCAACATCCCGTATTCTGAGGGCCGGGCCTGCCAAGGTGGGCAAGCCTGCCGGGATTTCCCCTGTCGTCGGTACGCCAAGCGCAGGAAGTCCAAGTGCGGTCGCCGCAGCGATTGACAGGGCCACAACCACAAGGGCCACGGGTTTGCCTGGGAGCCAGCGCTCGCCGATCAAAAGCAGCACGATCGCGATAAGCCCGACGGCAAGCACGAGATACTGGATTTGGCCGAGTTGTCCGACCAACAGGAACGCCTGCTCGAAAAAATTGTGGCCACCGCCCGCGACGCCAAAAAGGCTCGGCAATTGGGTCATCGCGATGATCAAACCCGCTCCGATCTTGAAGCCAACAAGGATACTGTCGCTGATCAACTTAACGAGCACGCTCAGCCGGAACAGCCAGGCCAACAGGCAAAGCCCCGCCACCGTAAAGGCTGCAAGACTCGCAATCTGAGCGTATCGTTGGGCGTCTCCTTCCGCCATTGCCCCGACCGTTCCGGGAATCATGAGCGAAATGGCTGATGTGGGCCCGATTGCGAGTTGTCGCGAGGAGCCGAACAGGGCGTAGCCCAATCCGCCGAGCAGGCATCCGTAAACGCCGACTTGCGGAGGCAGGCCTGCAAGACCTGCGTATGCCAGAGAAACCGGAATCGCGTAGGCTGCCAGTGTCATGCCCGCGATGATATCGCCCAGGAGCCAATTGGCCCGGTATTCACCCAACCAACGGGCTGGGGGAAACCACCCAAACGAGGGCAGCCCACTCCGCTGTCCGATCGAATCCGTCATTCGCGTCCCTGATGTTCGCCCAGGTAACCATCATTCCGCTCCAGCACCTGTGGGCACCGACAGGGCACCTCGTACTCGCCCCGCCGCAAGTGAGGTCCGCGAGCGCTGTGCACGCGCTGGACTTCGAGGCTCATGGTGCGTTACCTCCGGCCGCCGCTGCTTGCTGCGCGGTCGCCCCATAGATGCCGGGGATCGTCGGCGCGACCACCTGCCGGATGATGTAAGCAGCGACTGCTGCCGCGGCGATGATCGAGGTCAAGGTCGGCTCGGCGATGAGCGCAAGGAAGATCGTGACGCTGAGCGGTGCGGCGGTTGCGGCGACGGTCATGCCGGCGATGACCGCCATCACCGCAACGCCCTGCGGGATCGCCGGGACCGCGAGGTTCAGCGCGAGCCCGAAGCATGTGCCGGCGAAGATGACGGGAAAGAGCGGCCCGCCGAAGTACCCCGTCGACAGCGACCAGCCGGAGAACACGAGCTTCGCGGTGCCGAGCACGAGGAGCGCGACGATGCCCCAGGTGGCTGCGCCCGCGATGAGCATCGGCACTTCGCTTTGGCCAGAGAACAGCAGCACAGGCGCGGTCAACGCGACGATCGCGGTCGGCACACCACCGGCGACCGCGGCGGGCCACGGGTGATCCCGCAAGCCGAGGGTAAGCAGACGTGTCTTCTTGAGCGCACCGCCGTACGCCAAGCCAAGCACCCCGCCGACAAGCCCGATGCCGATCGCGTAGAACTCGTCGATGAGGTGTGGCGTTGCGTACGCGGGGAACTCGAGCACAGGTGGCAGCGAGCCGCCACCGAGCGTCAGGTAGACTATCCACGCGGTAGCTCCCGACGCCAGACCAGCGACCATCGTCGTGCGGCTCAGCGTTGTGGCCCTCTGGTTGATGAGCTCGGCGGCGAGGAGTGCGCCGACCGGCGCAGCCCCAAAGAACGCACTGAATGCGCCGGCCACGCCTGCGTACGTCATCGTGCGCACTCGGTCGGGGCTGAGTTTGAGTCGCTCGGCGATCAAGGTGCCGAGGCCTCCGTTGATGTCGGTGAGCGGCGCCTCGGGACCCACCGCGGCTCCCGAGAACAGCGACAGGAGCGAGAACGCTACGCCCCCGACGAGCTTGCGGTGTTCCATTCGTCCGGTCTGGTCGTACTCGGCCTCGCCGTGGCCCATGTCGAACGGGCGGCCACCACTGAGCACGACGACGAGCGCCGCGAGCCCAGTCATGACGATGATGACCGCGATCGAGACGACCCACGCGGGCACGCCCGGCGCGACCTCCGGTCGCTGGTGCCACAGTACGTTGATGACGGCGTGTTCGGTGACGAGGAACAGCCAGGTCGCGGCACCGGTGGCGGCACCGACCAGCAGCGAGATCAGCATCGTGCGCACGCCCGTGCGCATGGCGCTGAGCCGGTCGTCGTGCGCAGCATCCATGGACGCGTTCTCGGCCATGGCGATTCCCTTCGTCCTCGTTGTAGAGCCCGGGCTGGCCTAGCATCACTTGAGGTAATCTGAGACGACTCTCTCGTGTCAAAGGCATCGAATCAAGCTGCTTCCTCGGGTTGAGGAACGCGCCACGGGCCGCAATTGGAGCGAGGCCAACGCAAGCGCGGCTCGCTCCAATCGTCTTCCTGCAGCGCGTGCAGCCTCAGGCGATTATGGTAGAAGCGCGGACCTCCCGCAGCCGCCTTTTCCAACATCCGATATCGTGTGGCATTCCGCTGATTCGAGAGGGGGTTTTCATGCTCGCTTACCTTCACTTTGTTCGAAACAGTTCTACCTCTCAGCCCGATAACCGTTTGAAGCATGCGGCGCCCTTATTGCTTTCATGAAAGGATCACTAGCCGTTTCGGCTGACGGGGATTGCGCCGGCGCAACAACGCGCCGCCGTGGTAATTTCCAGAATGGTTTGGCGCCATCGAGACGCGCACGCGATCAAGCAATTTACGAAAGTGCGCCTGCTGGTCTCCAATGATGAGACCCGCAGTAGATGCGCGCGGGCAATTTTGGCCTCGTAAAATCGGCTGCCAGCGCCCATTTGTGAGTTCACGGCCCGCTCGGCGGGCCATCTGGCCGATACCAACACCGCCTCAATCCCAATCCTCGTCGTCTCCTGTCTCCACGCGACGCTGTTCCACGGCATCTCTCATTTCACGAACCGCAAACACAGCGAGGAAGCCTAGCCGGCGCCTTTGATCAGCGCTGAGGATCTGATAGAGTGGATGCCACGCACTGGCGAGTTTTTTAAGCTCGGCTGCGCGTTGAGCCAAGGCATCGGAGCGTCGATTCATAAATTCGACGGGATTACGATCGCGCAAGATTTCGATAGGACTACGGTCACGCATTTCAGCGACGCGTGCTGCCGTGTCTGCCAACCGGGTTTGCCGTTCTTTCGCTCTCGAGCGGATCGCCTCTTCAATGGACGGCCAGTACTTGTCCTGCTCGGAGGTCAGCTGCAAGGCAGTCTTGACTATGCCGATCCGCGCATCGGTCAAAGCGTTCAAGTCGGCTGCGCTTAGACGCGGTGCAGCCCCCGGCAGAAGGGGACTGCGCAGAGCCAAGAGAGGATCCAGTAATGACCACCAGTGCAGTTATTCCGGCAGTTAGGATCTTTAACATCTACGCCTCCATATAAAAGGGATCGTCACCCGCCTAAAGGAGGTATGCGGCCAACCACTGACGAATAAAACGGATATCTCTCCGCTTCCGGCGGCCTTTTGATCTAGGTCAAATTTTTCATCGGCGGCGAAGGAGCTCTTGCGCGGCGTGGGTGGTGTCGGACGACGCTACAGTCCCCTGCCGCGAACCTCGTGGTCGCCACCTCTGGCGGCGGGCTGCCTTTGGCGGTCTCGCCGCAGCTCAGTACCGTCCCAAACTCCAAGCCGAGGCGAGAATTCACGCGCTGGAGGGGTCGGGGGTGCTTGGGATCGACAATCAATCTGATCGAGCAGATTAACGGAATAGAGTTAATAGAACTCCAATCTATTTGGAGTCGCGGGTCAACCCCTGCAGCACCATATCACAACAATACCGTCCGCCGTCGTACAACGCCCCGGCTCCCGGGTTGCACTCAAAATGATACCTGTCAAACTACCGAACGGTGACGGTTGAGGCCGTGTGTTTGGAATCATGCCCTGCCATCGGTGTATTTTCTCGATTGCGGCGCTTACTTTCGGCCTGCTGTGTTTCGCATGTCAGGCTACCTTGGCGGCTGAGCCAAAGCGGGTGTTGCTGATCTATAATTCCGTGGGTTATGCCGAATTGGTTGCCAGGGATATTCGCGCTGAGCTTGATCAACGTGCGCCGGAACTTCTCGAAAGCTATTCCACGCCTTTTTCCGCCGCCCCGTGAGGCAGACGATAGCGTGGCAGTCCGGTACGCGGATTATCTTGCTGCGCTCTTCCCGGATCAAAGACTGGACTTAGCCGTGGCCGTCGGCAGCCCGGCGATGAACTTCTTTCGACGATATGGCCGGCCGTTCTTTCCCACGACTCCAATGCTGGCGATCGTGGAAGAGAGCCGGGTGCCGCCCGATCTGGGAGCTGCTGATACCGTTGTCACGACCTCGATCGACCTATTTGGAGCGGTTGACACCATCCTGCGGGTGCTCCCTGAGACGGACAACATATCGGTTGTGATCGGTAGTTCTCCGCTCGAACAATATTGGCTCGCGAAAGGGCGCGCCGCATTCGAGCCATTTGCAGGCCGCGTGTCGTTCAGATGGCTGAACGATTTGTCTTTTGAAGAAATGCTGAAGCACGTCGCGATGCTTCCGCCCCGATCCGCCATCTTGTTCAACAATTTGCTCCGTGATGCCATCGGAGTAGGGTACTCTGACCATAACGTCGTAACCAAGATCCACGATGTCGCCACAGCGCCCATTTTCGCCTTCGACGACACCGATTTCGGCCAAGGAATCGTCGGCGGTTCGTGGCCCTCAACGCAAGACCTGAGCCGGGACTACGCCGGAGTTGCCCTCCGCATTCTTCGCGGCGAGGCTCTGGGAGGGCTCAAGCTGACCGGGCTGCGCACGGGCCCGCCGAAATTCGACTGGCGGGAAATGCAGCGCTGGGGCATCAGCGAAAGGCACCTGCCACCGGGAAGCGTCATCTATTTTCGCGCTTCGACCGCATGGCAGGAATACAACAGGCAGATTCTCGCGATCGGTGCTGCGATCATCATTCAAGCCGCGCTGATCGCCGGGTTGCTCCACGAGCGTCAATATCGCCGCCGCGCGGAACGAATGGCGCGCGAAACCATGTCCGAACTGACCCAGATGAATCGGCTGGCGACAGCCGGCGAGCTGTCGGCATCTATTGCGCACGAGGTCAATCAGCCGCTGACCGGAATGGTTTTGAGGGCAGATGCAGCCCTGCGCTGGCTTGCGGGGGACAGGCCGGATATTGCCAAGGTGCGCGAGTTGGTGTCCGACATAGTCTCCGCGGGTCATCGCGCTAGCGACATCGTCGTAAGCATCCGAGCGATGTTCAAGAGGGAGATGGACGAAAGGCGCCCGGTCGACATCAACCATCTCATCACTACAGTTCTGGCCATTGTACTGATCGATCTGAGGAATAACGGAATTGAGCTTCGAACTCAACTTGACGAGCACCTTCCGATTGTGGAATGCGACCGGGTCCAAGTGCAGCAAGTAGTCTTGAACCTGGTCATGAATGCCATCGAGTCCATGCATTCACTGCGGCCTCGCGTGCTCAATATACAATCGGAGCCCAGCAAACCGGATTTCGTGCATGTGTCGATCGAAGATACTGGGACGGGAGTTGATCCATCCGACGTCGATCGCATCTTCAACCTCCTGTTTACGACCAAGACGCGTGGCATGGGAATGGGTCTCTCGATCTGCCGTTCGATCATCGAGAGCCACGGCGGCCGGATTTGGGTGTCGCCTGGGGCGAGCAGAGGCTCGATTTTCCATTTTGAATTGCCGACCAAGGTTGGCGAGGGCTAAGGTGACGACAGGAGTTTCGTCAAGTCCAGAATGAAGCGCCAAAATAAAGTGAAGGCCGGCTCGCATATCAGGCAATTCGCGATCGAATGTCCCGCGGCGTTTGGCCGGTCCAACGCCGGCACGCATGGGTAAAGGCGCTGACTTCCCGATAGCCGAGCAGCCAGGCGATCTCGGAAATCGACAAATTCTTATCCGCCAGATAGCGTTTCGCAAGGCCGGATCGCAAGCCTTCTAGCACATCCGAAAAGGTGACCCCTTCCAGCGAGAGTCGCCTGGCAAGTGTGCGCTGACTCGTTCCGAGTCGACGCGAAATTTCCCCTGCCCTCGCCCTGCCATGTGGCAGCAAAGGAACCATAGCGTTCTCGACACTTGCGCGGAATGACTCCTTGTACACCGGCTTGAGCAAAAGCGCCTCCTCGAAACAGGCGACCAGGAGCTTGTTGAGATAAGGATCCCCGCTGACCGTCGGCATATTTCTGATCGCGGCCGCAAACGTGGCGCCGTCAACTGCCGCGCCAAACTCGACGTCGTTACCGAAAAGCTCGGCGAATTCGGGACCAGGGCGTTCCCGGCGATGGATGAACTGTACGCGGGCGGGTAGCAGGCGAAGGCCCGTCAGTTGCCGGCACATGCGGACCAACACCGCCCCGATAAACTCGATCTGATGCCGGTCGACGTGACGACCGACGCCGACATAGCGAACGGTTATGACGACATCTCCCTTGTCGGCGTAGTGCAGCGAAATGCCTTCGTTGACCATCGAGCTGTATCGCGCTGCCCGTTGCAAAGCTTCGCTCATCGTTTCCGAGGACGCCGAGACATAATAGAGCCATCCGATCTCCCGAAGATCGGCCTTGAGGGCAAGACGAAACCCGAGGAAATCGTCCTGCAGCTCACTGGCGACCAGGTTGAGAAAGTTGATCTGATCACGAACTCTGAGACGGGCGCCCGGGTCCTCGATCTGAAGAAGGGTCACGTGCGTCTTCTTCAGAATCGGAACGACATCGACCCCGGCCGCCTTCGCTTGTGCGTAAGCGAGCCGGGTCAAGGCGCCGCTGGCCGTCGGATGCGCGCCCGCATGCGCGTCGCCACGATCGCTCACCGAAGATCCTCTCGCATCGTCATGTATCGCGGCCGCACCTGACATGTACGGACAACAATTTGGCGGATAATAGCAAGACATCGGCTGAATGTCCCGGCACAAACGGCATCACGCCATCGTCGGCTCACACCAGCCAGCGAAATCAAACAATTACCGTGACCTCAGCCTCGAGCGTCGCCATTCGGATTTTGGGCAATTTTGACATCGATTCGGAGAGACATTGTAGCGATCGTCGATGATGATCCTAATGTGCGAAAGGCGACAGCGACGCTTTTGTCGGCTTTCGGATATGTCACATACACCTTCAATTCGGCCGAGGCATTCCTCAGCGTTGCCGCGACGAGCAAGGCAAAGTGCCTTATTGTCGACGTTCAACTCGGGGATATTTCCGGGGTGGAGTTGGCGCGTCAGCTTGCGGATGCCGGTTTCAAGTTTCCGATCATATTTATGACCGCCCTCGATGACGAGGTAATCTTGCGCCAAGCGGAGCAACTGGGATGCGTCGCTTTTCTGCGCAAGCCGTTCGGCGCGGATCTTTTGATCGAGGCGATCGTCAAGGCAATGGGTCATTCTTCATAGCCCACCCGGGCGGGTCTGCTCGATTGGAAGCGCCGTCGGTTGAAGCATTAGCTTAAGTTTAGATAATCGTGAACGTTAAATCTTTAGACGGCGTGATTGGTGCTAAGGCCCATATTCTGCGATGCCTGTGTTGTGCTCGATCAGGGGGTCTCCTGACACGCCAGAAATGAGATTCTCCCATTTTGTTGATCAATCCTTCGAGACCTCCTCGGATTTAATTGATATAGGTCAAACGGCTATTGTGGTCCAAGTCAAACATATACACTCCAATTAAGGAGGAGTATGTGATGAAGACCGCTTTAGGGTTATTCGCAGTGCTGGTTGGTGGCATGAGTGGGATGGCGGTGACTACCGGTAGACCAGCGTACGCTGTGGTGTACTGTGAATACATCGACTATCCCGCAAATTGCGTGGTAAGGCCCGGGGTTCGGCTAGTGGCACGTCCGGCAGTGCGTGCGGCAACCGTCGGAGTTGGGGCGCCTGGCGTAGGCGTACGCCCCGGCACACCCGCTAATCGCGGCGGTCCGGTTGACCGTGCCGGTCGCCGCTAAGCATCTTTCGGCGTCAGAGGCTCATGGGCGATCTACAGCGCTGTCGACAGCTTCGCGTGAAAAGTGGCGGTATTGCTGTGGCGCCTCAATGTCGTATTTCCGCTGAGCGGACACACCACTGCGTTGCCGCAAACTTCCGCTACCGGCCTAATCCAGAAGCGCTGGCCGGCAGTCGGCGAATCTGCGTTCGGAACTAGACCTGCCACGCTCACGGCGAGTCGGCCCGGCCCAGTGGCCCCTGGGACCTTCAGCCCGGGCCTCCCATCTATTCCGGACATAGCGTTCGCGCGTCAGCGGCGTTCGCCGGGTCCGACGTAGCCGTAGCTGTGGAACTGGGTGGGGGTCATTACATATTGGGCGGGCAGCGGATCGCGGTGACGGGATGCGGTCTGCTTGCTCATCTTGGGCGCTGGGCTTTTGCCTGCGGGCTCGCGTTGTACCGCCTCGGCAGCAGCCATCCTCGATGCCGACTGCAGCTCCGCGTCGGCGGCCGCCTCCAGCATCGGCGAATAGGAGAGCCGTGGTGGCGGGTAAAGCGCGAGCGCGGCCGGCAGGTGAAGAGCCGCCACTCCGGGATTCGACAGCTTGGTTGGTTGAAATGAAGTATGAACAAACGACGCGAAGCCAACGAGAAGCGCCGCCAAGACCCCGAGATAGACACAGGTTATGATGACCGAAACATTGCTCTTCCCAGCTAACCCGCGAGACATGGCGCTTACGACCACCCTGATGCATTACTGAACCTAGATTTATTATCTGCCGGATCGCGTGCCACTTTTGATCTAGCGCAAACCAAGGATGTACATCATGGACTGGTGTCGGCCTACCGCAACGCTGGGCGGCGGAAGAACAGATTCGTCAATATTGGTTCTGAAGGCTGAAGGCCAGCGCGAATGATCCTGACGATTTACTCAGGTGGCTTGGAACGGGGCCGTTGGAGTAGCGGATTTCTCATTGCGATCTGGCATTCACCGACAAACCTTTGGCACACAAGAGCAAGACATATGCCGGGTCCAACAAGCATGATCTGCGACTTGCACCGTTCTGTCCCACGGCTTTCGGAACACCGTCGGCGGTGCAAGCTTTGGACCCTGGATGATCGATACCAAAGCAGGATTGAGTCTCGACGAGGGTAAATAAAGGCATCTCACTTCGATGTTAGAACACACCGTCCCGCACAAGTCCCTTAAAGCGAACGGTCCTCAATGTACGAAATGCGACTCCAAAATGAAGCTGAGCCACGTAGTGGCGCACAGCCGCGTCGGTATTTCTTTCGAACGGCCGACATTCGTTTGCCTAGCATGCGGCCACGCGCAGACTTACACAATGGGTAACACTTCACGACGAGCGTCAGCCGAAGTGTAATCCGCCGCGCCGTTGGCGGGATCGCTCATACTCTCCGGATCACCCATATTCTCGAGAACCGCCATCCTGCGAGCGCTTGCCTGAAGGTGCGTGCGCGTCACGGGCCACCATCCTATCTTGTGAAGCGCCAAACGAGCTCCATTCTCGCGAATGAGG
>Ga0207090_1132_pt1 | contig 16954 bp, 16 predicted proteins | sample Alteio_BWMinHeat_50_FD_153565 | JGI IMG/M metagenome (GOLD analysis project Ga0207090, IMG submission 153565) | Enriched cells from forest soil in Barre Woods Harvard Forest LTER site, Petersham, Massachusetts, United States -... | ecosystem: Environmental > Terrestrial > Soil > Temperate forest >...
AGATTGCCCAAACATTGGGCTGGATACAACCGCAACCAAAACAAAGTAGACGAGCGCACGCGCCATTAATTCGCCCCCTTTGAATGAACGTAACGTTCGGCGTTATTGCAGGGACACCGCAAACCTTAACAAGGTTGAACCGGCAACGATAAATATTACTAAACCGACAGAGCGGGACCGAATACGGCGCGATCAAGTCACTTATCCGGAAAACGGCGTATTCGGAAAACGTGGCCTGGATTGTGTCAGTAAAATTAGTCTCCGAAAAACGCCGCAGTATTTACCGATTCTTCCCAGAGACGTCGTACAAGAAGGACTTTTGATTTCCACGTTCTTCCCAAGCAACGCCCATCTTCGGTTCCTCCCCTAATCTCATGGGAGCCGTTGGAGGCGGCTACCTATGAGGCGCAAAGTCAAAGATAAGAAGAAAGCGGCTCGACCGAAAACAAAGCTAGGCCTTCCGGATCTAGATCACTCCAAGGCAGCCGTGCTCGCCAGCCTTCGATCTCCGGAGTCACAGCGTGGATATCGGCACGCGATCGATGAATTTATTGCGCGGTACTGTTCTGAACCACGCCTCTCGTTCAACAAGACTGTAGTTACTCGATATCGGACCAACCTTGAGATTCGCCAATTGGCCGCTGGAACAATCAACGTTAGACTGGCTGCCGTACGTCGCCTCGCTTATGAGGCCGCGGATTCCGGACTCCTCAGCCCCGAACTCGCCGCCGGCATACGCCGGGTCAAGGGAGCCAAAACTTCAAAAAGCCGATCCCACTCGCCGGACTGGATGTCATTCGGTTCCCGCACCTACAGCAGGCGCATCTCCGACGAGCGTCTTCACCTGCGAAAACATCACCATGGCTCAATTCGCGGCCAATCTTCCGGTGTATGCCGCCGGAAGAGGAATAAACAACGTGGTCGATGCGACGGGCCTCGAAGGCGCGTGGGACTTTACTGTGACCTTTGCCGCGTCCACGTCCAATCGGGGGAACCCTTTTGGCGGCGCGGCCCGCACTGTCGAGGGTGTCCAGGACAACGATCCAAGCGGCATGACCTTTTTCGAAGCAATGCAAAAACAGCTCGGCCTCAAATTGGAGACGACCAAAAGCCCCAGAAAAGTGATGGTCATCGACCACCTTGAGGAGAAACCGAAGGAGCCCTAAGGATGAGGCGGAATTTTGCCCGGCGTTGCACAAACGGTGTATGCCCTCCGGGTCTCGCCACATGTCCGGAAAACGGCGCGCGGTAAAGTTCGTGAACTCGAGTTCCAACTCCGAAATCGGAGGTGCGGAGCAACTGGATCTCTTCGTGAAGCAGATCCCGGCTCTTGCCGCTCACGCACACGCGATCGCCTGGGAAGCCTGAACCTTGATCTAATTGAAGCGCATTGGTAACGATCAGTCGCGCAGCGTTTACCGATCGGCTAGTTTCCGCGAAGCCGTTCTAACGTCGTTTTATTTTTTTGGTTCTTCGGTTGTCACGGGAGTGCTGGCCGCTTGAGACGAGTAGTCATCGCAAGCCGGGGCCGGTGGTTTCACAACCATGCTGGCGTCCGTTTGTTGGGGCGAAACCTGACGGATAGTGAAATTGCGATCGGTCGGGATCGGTAGCTGTTGGAGAGGGATGGAGCAGACTTTGCTCTTGCCTGGTTCCAGTACGATGCGGCGTGTATGAATGATCGATGGCATGTTATCAACGAAGTTAAATGTTCGGCCAGGCGTGAACTTGAATTTTTGCCCATCCTTATTCGGCGGAGTCTGGGATCCAGCCTGCTCTTGCGGTGATGTTTCGGACTGAGCGTTAGGAACAACCGGGGGAGCCTTCAACGGATCAACCGTCCTGTTCGTTTGTGAATACGCTGAAAATGACAGCAGCAGAGTCAAACAGCCGATTTTCCACATTTCTAAAGCTCCTTGAGGCACGGCGTATTCCCCTACTTTACAGGAATCATTTCAAATAATCGTAGCAGTTTTTGCCTTCACAATATTGTGCGCACCGGCTAGTTTCCGCGAAGCCGACTATAGGTCAACTTGCACGATCGGAAGACGCGACATACTCCGATAACCCAAATAGATTCTATTTGCTGGGTCCTTCATCAACGACGAATACGACAGTGAGAGCGTTCGGGGGAATGTTCTTGGTCGCGATTCCGACGGTCGCTTCCGGGTGTCCTTTGTCAACGAGCATGGTCCTCAGGACCTCAGCCGCCTCGGTCGCTTTTTCCAAAGAGTAGGCTGACTCGGTGGTTATCGCGACTTTGGAGTCACGGAAGCGTTGCTGGATCTCAGAAATCGTGATCGAGTGGATGCCTTTGTAGTCGATGGCGCGGACTAACGGTTTCTCTCTTAGGGAAAACGTTAGTATTGCCCCGCCACTCGCGCTAGTGGTCACTTCCACGCGAACATCGTCAAAAGGACCGAGCGAACGGAGGGTTTGTATATCGCCATTTACGACGGCCAGGCTAATCGGGTCTCCTGCGTTCGTCCGCAGGTTGGATTTAATCAAATCCGAGGGGATGCGGCGGTTACCTCGAATCTCAACCCGTTCGATCACTGCAGTCGACAGCACCCTCCCCTGTCCTGGCTGCTCGCCTGTCCACGCCGCGGTCACACCGCTGCGTGCCAAGACGAAAGCGGGCATAGCGTATAAAGCCACAAGAACAAACAAGACTCTCTTCATGCTTAGATTCTCCTTTTTTGGCCAAAAAAATGGAAGCATTCTAGGTGAAGTAAGTTTCGACGCTGCAAATGCACGAAACGTTGGTACCTAACCCAAAAAATCTGATTTACGCCTCGATCTGGGCATTTCGCCAGTCAAGAGTCCGGGAAGGCGACTACACGTCCAGTTGAATGGATTCCGTTCTAGCGTCGCTCTATGCTCGTGATGATTCGCTGCACGCTGTCGTCGATGGACACGTTGCCTTCAATGCAGAGTTCGACCGAGTGTTGTTGTGCCCGAGCCAGACGCACCTGTGATTAACGCCCTCATTGCAGCTATCGATTATCCCACGGGTAGTGCAGTTCTGCTCGATTGAAGACTCCATTGCAAGCTGGACCCGAATTCGAGTCCATCGCTTGCAACACCGGTTAATATGGACAAGTTGCGCCATGCTGAAAACCGATCACATCGTCTTTCCCACTTGGGATGCAGAAGCGAGTCTCGCCTTCTATCGCGACATAATGGGCTTCGCTCTGGTGGACACTTCTGAAGGTCCGGACTGGGGAGGGTATCCCTGGCTGATGATGATCTTTACCCCGGGCGACGGGCGTGAGATCGTGTTGGTCGCGTTGCGAGGCGCGAGGAAGCCAAAGAATGATGGTCTTGCCAAGGATGTCCGCCATCTGGCCTTCGCAGAACAATCCGTTGCTGCGCTGGATGGCTGGCGCAGGAGGTTGCATCTAAGTAAGATCGCATTCACTGAAGAAACCCACGGTTCGCAACGCTCTCTCTATTTCGAGGATCCAAACGGAGTGATTTTGGAAATCACCGCACCGCCGTCGCGGCCGGGAAAGCAAACTCGCAAAGCAGCTCTGGAAGCCGCGCGCAAATGGATCATCATTTGAGAAAAAACGCGGCTCGCCAAACCGTTTGAAGGACACAGGTTGATCAGTTTCCGATGGCTTCTGCGTCGAGTCACATGTCCAGGATGACGACTTACCAGGCACGTGGAACCGTAATTTGTTCGGCGCTCAATTGAACAAATCACGAATTGGTGTTGTCTGTACGATAGAAAGCGTGTCTAGGGGAGCATACATATGTCTGAATCAAAATCCGGCAAACGTATAGGAGTATTCTTGCTGCTCGCGATCTCGATCATCGCGATCCTGGGCGCGGTCTCGATTCCGAAGTATCAGGCTAATGCTGTCCGGAATGCCAAGGAAACCGTACTGAAGGACAACCTGAGCGAGATGCGCCGCATGATTCAGCTGTACACGAAGGAAAGGAAGAAAGCGCCGCAATCCCTGCAAGACCTCGTGGAAGCCGGTTACTTCAGGCAACTGCCGACCGATCCCATCACCAAATCGAATTCGAGTTGGGAGCCAGTGACTGATACTGCCGTTGCCTCACACGATCAAACCAACGGCATAACCAATGTATACAGTGGATCAAGCGTCATCTCATCCCGGGGTACAGCCTACAATACCTGGTGAATTGCCTCAAAGATGCCCTGAACTGGGATCCGAGAGTTTTGGCGTCCTGACGTCGTAGCGCTTAATTCAACCGTGACCCTGAACGTGTCCGCTTCTGAGACTTGTCCGGTATGACGACTTACCGGTATAAATAGAATCGGCGTGCGTCTCGTGGATTCTTCTCGCAACTGACGAAACCTTAACCTCTGAAGCAATTCGATTTAATTGTGAATGTTTAAATCTGGATATATAAAGACTGCAGACGAAATGAAATGAAGAGAGTCGGCAAACTGACATTACTCATCGCTGCAGCTGCGGCGCTGCCGCTGCTGTCCCAGACGTCTCCTCCCCCGAAGCTTTCATTCGAAGTGATCTCGATAAAACCGAGCGCGCCCTTGGACGCCGGCGCACGGTTCATTGGCGGCGGCCCGCGGGGGGATCGCTACACGATGAATTCAGCGACTCTCCGCATGTTGCTGCAAAGCGCGTATCAGCATCCGTCAACCACGCCCGTTGCGGCGATTCAGATCATTGGTGTGCCGAGCTGGATCGACTCTGACCGTTACGACATTCAGGCCACCGCCAATTGTAATGGCGGCGCGCTTTCGCGTGAGCAGATCCAGCTCATGGTTCAATCCATGCTCGAAGACCGGTTTCAATTGAAAGCACACATGGAGACTCGCGAAGGGCAGGTCTATAACCTTGTCGTTGCAAAATATCCGCCGAAGATCAAGCTGTCCGAAGATCAGACTCCGATACCCCAACGGGGCGGTGCGCCACCTCAACCGTGCAGTCCGGTACCGGAGGTTCCAGCAAATCCCGCTCCGCCGTTGGGAGCTCCCGGTCAGCGAGGGAGTCCTTTCGATCCGAACAATCCGGCGCCGCGCGGTTTCCTGGGAATGAGTTTCACTCAGGCAGGCATAACCCTCCGCGGGTCCGCAGCCTCCATTTCGAGCATGATGGGTATGTTGCAGATTTATGCCGGCCGCCCGGTCATCGACAAAACGGACCTGAGAGGTCTCTTCGACTTCGCAATACGGTTCAGCCAGGAAGGCCTTTTCAACCCGGATGGTAGGCCAATGTCTTCCGCTTCCGCACCGATTCCTGCCCCTGGAGCACCACCGGGCGGGAACACGGCAGCCGATCCCGTTCCATCCCTTTTCACCGCCATACAGGAACTTGGCCTGAAATTGGAGTCGGCCAAGGGGCCGGTCGAAGTTCTCGTTGTTGAGTCTGTTCAAAAGCCCAATGAAAACTGAAGGACGGGGACGGTGAGCAACTCGATTTAGCCTGTCGCTCGTTCGCCAGACACATGTTGCGCGAACCCGTTGCGTTGCGCGACGGAAGCGCCGCAAGCCTCGGTCCAAGAAAAAGAACAAAAGTCTGATTTCCAAAGAGCGTCTGGTAGACGACGCACTCGAAAATGGGCCACTTGTCCGGGAAGCCGACTATACGTCCACTGACCCGGATCGATGCTCCAAACTGCAGCGTTTTTCATGGATGATCGCCCGAAGGGCAAGAGCGGCGGTTATCAATTTTACAAAACAGCCCGAAGCAGAATGCGCTCGCCGATCGCCGCGTTCCTTGGGTTATCGATCAGACCCGTGTCGAGCAAAATTACTCCGAATAGTACCGCCCAGCCCTTCGCACGCTTCACGGTGGCTTCGGATACGTAACCATATGCGGCAAGAGCTTCATTGTGTGCAAGCGAATCGGAGAAGAGCATCCAGATGGATGCGAGATCTGTGGCGCAATCGCCGGACGTGATGTCGCCCCAGTCAATGATCCCGCTAATGATGCCATGTTCAACCAACACGTTCCGCGAGTGGAGATCACCATGCAACCAAGTCGGCGCGACATCGAGCGGCGCGCGCAACGCTTCATTCCAGATCTGTGTGACTTGCGGCTTGATGAATCCTGTGGTGCGAGAGAGGCGATGCATGCGGGTTTCAACCGAAGCGGCGCGCTGCTGAAGAGGCACGCCTCGCGCCGGGTTGGCTGGTGCATTGCTTGGGGCAGGAGTATGAAGTGAACGCAGAAAGGCCGCGAGTGCTCGGGACTCTGAAGGAACCGGTTCGGCTTGATCCGCGCACACGCCGGGCAACCATGGCACGACACTCCAGCGCCATGGGTAGGCGCCCGTCGGCGTTCCAGTGCGATAAGGTACCGGAACAGGCAGCGTAAGGCCGTCGGCGAGGAGGGGAAGCCAAGCTTGTTCGTGCACAATCAACGGTGCGGCGACGGAGCGCCGCGGTAGTCGGACAGCTAGAGAATCGCCCAGGCGATAAATAGCATTGTCCCAGCCTGTGTCGACAGCCTCCAGAGGTAGATGCGCCAAGTCCGGGTGCTGCTCAGCCAACAGGCTGACGACGAATGCGCTATCGATTGTGTACTCGGCAGCAGGCGTTCGGCCGGAAGGTCCGTCGGTGTTCATGATCACTCGAATAGCGGTTTAGCAACGATCGAGGTCGTCGCTATACGTATAACAGATTCACATGTCCGGAATACCGACTACTCGCCCATGTGAATCTTCAAATCCCTGCTGATTTGCCGGGACCGGTGGTGTTCAGAGCACGCTAAGGCAGTTAGGGGCCCGAGTTTGAGGCAACTCCTACTTGGCGTCCTGACTGTTACTTGTCGGTTTCGGAAAGAATCGGAGGCGTCATCGATTTCTCTTGTCCATGGCGTAATGCCAAGTAATTCAACACGTCCAGGGATGCGGTTTCCATTTCTAGATCGAACGAATTGATTTCGCTCTCGAGGTATCTGTGCGCCAGCATGGCCGGGATGGCTACAAGAAAGCCCCACTCAGTTGGAACGAGGGCACGCGAGAGTTCATATTCGAACGCGGCTATGCAGGATTCCCGGGAACTGCCACATCCCTTGAATCCAGTCAAGATGTCGTAACAGGTACTGAAAGCACCAACCAAGAAAGCAGTAACAACGATTGCCGCCAAATGGTTCATGCCACGGCTCATTTTGAAATGGGCAGCTCTTGCCGATAGCTCCATGGCATGTGCGGCAGCTTCATATGCACCGAAGCTCAGAGCCCTGCTTTTGTGGAATGCAACCAATCCAGAGGCGAGAACAACTGCGCCCGGGCTCGTATCGCCTTGTGCGATCGAGATCAGATGGTCAAGCGTGTGATCGCCGAGCGCCTTGCCGACGAGTTGCCTGAAATCCGCCGAGTTCTTGCGCGCCAGTTTGTACCGTCGAATTCGGTCAATCGCAATGCTGACCACGCCGGCGGACATGAGTCCAAGGAGTATCAGAACGGTATGACCAATCCACCCCTCGAATGCCAACCGAACGAAGTCTATGAACGTTTCTTCCTCCACGATGTTGTAGACACCGTTCAGTTAGCGTGGGTTCCACCGAAGCGACTGGTCGCCCATTGTCGTACTCACTTAAGCGATTAACTGGCGATTAACCGGCATCTCGGACTGTTGCCGCTGAGCGAACTTCATAAGTCCGCGAAGCCGACTATACGTCCACTGAGACATGCGATAGACGGCAGGCCCGAGTGCGCGAGAACGCTACATCAACGCTCACGGTGTCCTTGCGTACCGATGTGTGTGAACTCTTTGGCAGTCCTGATCTGGGATCGTTTCGGTGCTGATGAAGTTCGGCAGGTTTGCTGTGTACTGAAGCGCGATCTCGCCCGCTTTTTCGATGACCTGAGTCTGTTCGCTCGTGGGAAGAATATCCTGAGCCGCAGCTCCACTGGTCAATGAAGCCACAAGAAGGATCGCCGCGATTGGTCGCATCGCGTCACCGCGATCAATCGTATCGGAGAACCCTCATCGGATCAATTCGAAGTACGCGGCGGGAGGGAATATACCCGGCGATGAACCCAACGGCGAGCAGGAACAATGCGGCGGCCGCAATTTGAACCGGATCGGCGGCCTCGATGCCGAAAAGCTGAGACCGGAGGTATCCGGCGAGAGCCAGGTATACAGGGATCGCAATCGCGATGCCGCTGAGCATGACCACAGAGACTTCTCGCATCATGATGCCCACCACATTGGCGGACTTCGCGCCCAGGGCGATGCGGATGCCGATCTCTTTCGCGCGCCGTGTGACGGTAAATGAAATCACTCCATAGAGACCGATAAGCGCGAGCAGCGTGGCCACGCTGCCGAACGCGCTCGAGAGTACAGCGATCATACGGTCGGTGACCAGACTAAGGTCGACCTGCTCCTCGAGTGTCCTCACGTTAGATAGCGGAAGATTTTCATCCAACTCGCGCAGCGCTGCTCGCACGGCTCCAAACAGGACGGCCGGATCGGTGTCCGTCCGAACGTAGACGACGGTTCCAACACTCAAGGCGAGCGGCACAAACATTTGCGCCGGAGTGTCGCCGCGAAGTTTGTCGTACTTGGCGTCGTGCACCACTCCAACGATTTCGATGTTCGTTTTTGTGCCAGGAGTGTTGCCCATTCCGATGTGGCGGCCGACGGCGTCACCCGCCCGGAAGTATTTGCGCGCAAAACTCTCGTTCACGATGCATACCTTGAGATCATTACCTATATCGCGCGGTTCGAAATCACGACCGGCAAGCAGTGGGATCACGAGTGTGTCGAAGTAGTGAGGACTTACTGCATTGAAATGCGTCAGCGGCCTCTCGTCCCGGGGCGGTTCATAACCCTCCACAGTTATGCCGTTTCTCCACTCACCTCCAGCAAGCACACGCTGAACCGCCTGTCCGGCGCCCTTAACTCCCGGTAATGTTCGCAGCCGGTCCAGCAGATCCTGGTTGAACTTGGTGACGTGCTGCCGGTCGTACCCGTTGAGCGCCGGATCGACCGAGAATGTAATCACATGGTCTTTCCTGAAGCCGGGATCGACATCATGCAGTTTCGAGAGACTTCGAACGAACAGACTCGATGCAATCAACAGCAGCAACGAGATGCTCACCTGCACCATTACCAGCGCTTTGCGGATCTGCGCCTGACGGCGTCCGCCGAAAACATTGCCGGCTTCGCTCTTTAGCGTGTCCGACAAATGAGGCCGGGATGCCTGCAGCGCCGGCGCGAGGCCGAAAATGAACGCAGTCGCGAATGCGATGGCAATTGAAAAGGCCAGCACCCGGCTGTCCAGCGCGGCTGTGAGTGTCAGTTGCGAAGGGTCCACCGCTATGAATCGGAGAAGAATACGGTTTATCCACACGCCCAGAGCGACACCCGCCGCTGTGGCGGCCGCCGAGAGAAGCAGACTCTCGATCATCAATTGCATCACAATTTGCGTCCGGCTGGCGCCGAGCGCGAGACGAAGGGCGATTTCCCGCTGGCGCGCTGTGGCCCGTGCGATAAGTAGATTCGCAACGTTCGCACATGCGATCAGAAGCATCATGCCGGTGATTGCCATCAGGACATATAGAGGTTTTGTGAAGTCCCGGCGAAGGCTGGAGCGCCCGGTGGATCCGTCGAATACATCCATGCGGGATTTCATGTACTGCTGCCGCGCATTCTCAGACTCTCTTTGAAACGGCGGCTCCTGGACCTCCAAATCGATGATCTGTCTGTAAAGTGGCGCGATGGCCGCCTGAGCCTGTTCGACGCTGATGCCTGCCTTCAGCCTGGCAAAAACATTCACCCAGCGGCTTCTCCGAAGTTCGAGGCCGCTCCGCGGTCCAAGACTGAGATCGGGAGCGATCTTCGGCTGCATTACGATCGGCACGAAGACCTGTGTCGCATCGCCGATCTCGAGCCCGTGAAATCCTTGAGCGCTCACGCCGACTACGGTCATGGAATGGCCGTCCATTACGAGCGGCCTGCCGACAATGCCCCGATCTGCGCCGAACCGCGACTTCCAAAAGTCGTAGGTGAGCATCACAAATGGTTCCGCGCCGGGAGTCTGGTTATCTTCCAGAGTGAACGTACGGCCGATCGCCGGCTTTACGCCGAGTATTTGAAAATAATCGCCTGTTACCAATTCGCTTCGGATCAGCTCCGTCCGGCCTCCATAACCCAGGCTCGCGGCGGTGGCATACCAGGCGAGGACGCCGGAGAAGACACTGGCCTTGTCGCGGAAATCCAAATACATGGGATAGGACATGCGGTCTTCACCCCAGGTGGCGCCGATCTCAGGACTGCGTGAAGCCAGTTGAACCAACCGCCGGGGATTCTCCACCGGAAGCATCCGGAGTATGAGCTGATCCATCAGGCTGAAGATCGCAGTGCTCGCCCCGATGCCGAGCGCCAGCGACACGATTGCCAACGTTGTAACGAGAGGATTTTTCCAGAGGGAACGCAAGGCGTGGGTAAGGTTCATACCACGCTATGACGCAACAAAGTCCCGAAAGGTTGGCATTCCCAAGATGACCATCAGCGACAACGACCGTTCGCTTGCGCGCGGTGGGCCAGGATAACTCCTTCCTTGTCGCGCAGGGTTTATTCACCGCACGAAATCTACTTGCAGCGGATGGCTCTACGCTACGGCGTTACTCGTTAGGAATCATCGTTGAAAGCGCGATTGTCGTTTCCCAGAAACCGACTTCTGGGACTTTATGCGCTGTTCCGCCACCCGTTCTTGCCATGTTAAAGGACGGATCACCCCGCCGTTGGACGCCCGAGAATTTCGCCCTGCACGTCATGAATTGTCGAAGAGTCGTGTACAGGTCAGGTAGTTAAGGCATCAACTGGAAGGGAACGTATAGCAATCGCGGCTTGCGGAGGAATTTTATGATGGCAATGCGCGGTTCGAAGTGGTGCTCGAAGCCTCTCAATTCGGCCCGGGTTTTTCCGCGTAATCGATGACAAACATTTCAAGCGGAATTTTGTGCGGCTCCAACCTCAGGCCTAGTTGCTGTTGCAGCGGACCGTTGACGTCCTGTCCGGTTTCGATGACCAGCCTTGCGTCATAAAAACCTTTGAGGTTTGTAGCATCGGCGATGTGGCCATTAGGTTCGAAAACTCCCAGGAGTTGCGCCAGTCTCGCCATCGACACTTTTTGCACGGACAACGTCACCGCCAGCGGCGGAGCGCCGTCTTTACCACCTTCGGCCGCGGCCCTCTTGGCATCCGCGATATCCTGGTTGCTGGGCATCACTCGGGCAATCCGCTCTTCTTCATCGGGACCTGCCTGCTTTATCTTGGGACCGTTCCTCGCGACGACGAGTTCAAATCCATCGACTTCCTTTGTTTCACGATGGAACTTCAGCTTGAACCGGTCGGAAAGAAATCGCTGTAGCATCACCCGTAAATCCGATTCGGTCGCCGTTGACGGGTCCTCTCCTTTCGCTTCCAGGTCGTATCGATCATCGCCATTTGCCACCCAGTCCGGGCCGCCCATAAGCATATCCATCGTGATCCCATAGGCGACGCCGATCATGTGACTTAAGCGGCCGGATGAAATCACGCATCGTCCCAGGGGGACAGTTGCGACGAGATCTCTCTGTGCAAATTTCGAATCGATACCATGGCAAGCACTTTGTACACCCATGCCCTGTAAGTTTGTCGGCTTGATCGAAGCGACCTCAAAGTCGCGAGATTGGGCCGCAGACATCACCGAGTAACCTAAGCCGACCGCGATTGCAAGGATGGGTAGTTTTCGCATATCTGGATGGGAACCTTCGCTCAAAATTTTACCACCGGCGCGGCGCGCCCTCAACATCTGAAAGAGGACCGCAGCCGCTCCTGGACTCGTTCAAAGCACATCTTGCGCCGATTCTTTCGGCTGCGGTTCAGGGATTTCGTGCAGCATTTTCGTGGTGAGAGTCGACTACTCTGTCAGGAGCAAATGAAGTCGAAGACCGATGCCGAACTCGTCCAATTGGCAAAGGCTTGAAATGGGGGATGCTTCTGGCGAACTGATTCGACGTTATCAACGTTCGATCAATGCGAAGGCTCCTTGCGGTACCCCGCTTCTACCAACCCGTCCTAATAGCTGACGATCGAGCTATTAAGTTTTATCGGAAATGCGGATTGACTCGTGCCGGCAAGACAGAGTCGAGTTGGATTTATGCCGGGCAGGACCATTAATCCGGATTATGTCCCAGAAGTCGCATTCCCGGAAGTAATACGAGCGTGCCAATATTCATTCCACTTCCCAGAAGAGACTTCTGGGACTGAAGCGAGTTTTAGCCACACATTTGGAATTGTTAGTTGATTGAGATCAAATTCGGGGTTCGTCCCTAGAACTTTCCTTTGACATACGGTTTCTGGACAAAAAATTTACAAAAAACGTGAAGACCATGGCGACCTTGCCGCATATAGTGCGGACACCAGGAGTTGTCGCCTTGCGCCCACGATGGGTCGTCGGCGCGTCAAATGGCGGGATACACTCCCGGTTGGAGGTGGATAAGGCGTTATGAAAATTGCAAAGATAGTGTTGCTTCTGGTCTTGGGAATTGCAGCGATCGCACGTGCAACGACATCTCAGACGCCGAGTGGAACCAAACCGTCGTTTGAAGTGGCGACGGTCAAAGCGAACAGCCGCCTTGGCCCAAGTGTACTGAACAAAGCCGGTAGCCGGTTGGTTGCAACCGCACTCCCCTTACGCCCCTTGATCATGGAAGCCTACCGCGTTCGCGATTTTCAGATTCTCGGTGGACCCAACTGGATCAATGATGACCAATGGGATATCGAAGCGAAGGCAGCGCCCGATGTCATCCTCACATGGACCGAATCCGAAAATCCCTACCTGGCAGGTCCGCTCGCCCGGATGCTTCAATCCCTGATCGAAGATCGCTTCCAACTCAAATTTCATCGGGAAACGAAACAACTCCCGGTTTACGAACTGACGGTTGCCCGGGGAGGTCCGAAACTCAAGCTATCCGCGGATCAAACCACGACACGCGTCAGCGAGACCAAGCTCGGCAGAGACTACGTCGAGGTCCCTGGGCAAACTTTTTGGGAACTTCGTCTACTTTCTCGGACGGCAATTGGACCATCCCCTCATCGACAAGACGGGCCTCCAGGGTCTTTATGACGTCACATTACGGTGGACGCCGGAACCAGCAGAAAGCACCCGGACATCGGATTTCCCGACGCTCTTCACCGCGGTACAGGAACAGCTCGGGTTGAAACTGGAATCGGGCAAGGGCGCAATCGACATGTTGGTCATCGACAGCGTTCAGCGGCCTTCCCAAAACTGACGCTTGAAAACCGGTCAGGCAACGGTTCCCTAAGAATTATTGCTGTTCAGTTGTCGTATTATCCCCTTACCAGAAACTAGCCTGTGAAATCGCGGGCTTTGGTTTTCTTGCTTGATCTGACAGGGATAGTAGGATTATGTGATGATTCTTCGATCAACGCTGCCGGTCATGATGCTCATTCTCCCGTTCAGTGCATACGGGCAGAAGCTGCCAGACTTGTCAGGCACGTGGACGGTAGAGCAATCGCGAAATGAAACTTCGCAGATCGTTTCACGTTCAGATCAACGCCGCGGGTATACCTTAGTTATCGTTCAGACGGCGACAGAACTAACCCTCAGCCTACCGAGAGTGCCCGCTGAGACGTATCAGTTCAATGGTTCAGAGAAGGTCTTCGTTCATGACTACGGCGATTGGTGGACGAAGTATCGGACGCTACTGAAGTGGGACGGGAGCACGCTCATCTTAAAGTCCGTAACGCTTACTGGTTGGTGGAAGGATGCTCGTCCGGAGGATGTGTCGAGCCAGCCAACACAACTGGAAACCACGCGCACATTAAAGCTTAGCGTTAACGGCGAACATATGACGATGGAAACCCTTGCCGTCGATGAGAAGCCCTTTAATGTGAAATCCAAAGATCTACTCGCGAAAACGAAGCCTTAGAGTCCGCCAGTCAAGCCGCACAGGAAACATCTCCGCCAAATTCAAGCTTGACCCACTACCGAGTCCACGTCTCGTGGCGCTTGGTCGGAGAGTTCGAAAGCCATGTACGATTTGATCGTCACTAACTAACGTCGAAATTCGGCTGTTCGACGCTTGGACACATGGTCGGTGAAAACGTACAAATGCAGGATAGAGTCCCACAGGTCGCATGGAGGAAGCGAAGGCGTTATGGTCCAGAACGCGACTTCTGAGTTCTTGAATGAGGCATTTCTACCGATAGCCGATTTGGCGAAATGAGGCTCGCACGCCCGCACAATAATTTGCCCGCGGCGCGCTAGTTTTCAGATGGTTTTTCGGCATGATCGATCACAAGGACTTCTCCGGTGCCTTTTCGATCCTCGAATTTGAGATCAAGTTTACTTTGAATAGCAGATATCAGGCCCGGATCAAGTTCGCCGGGGAAAGTGGGCTCAGGTATCCACTCCAGCTTGATATCAAAAACTCCCGAAAGATCTGTTTCATTTAGAACAGGACGTCCGGACTCGATGAGACTCCGGCCAGAAATTCGCGAGAGGAACGTTGCAAACTCGGGCATCGTTGCCCGCCCCGTGATCTGACGCGTGTCCTCAGTTCGGGTCAGTTGTAGCCTTCCAACGCCTAGACCGCCGCGACCACCGCTACCTCCACGTGGGCCAGTGCTCGGCGGACCGATCTCGGCTGCGTTCTGAAGTTTTGGCCCATTCTTTCCTAGAATCAGCGCATACACTGGTACTTCTTTGGTCTCGTGATGCACGGCGAGCTTGAAGCGGTCAGCCAGCAATCCCTGAAGCATAAGATAAAGCGTCTGATCGTCGGACACGGCGCCATCGGCCTTCCCCTCAACATCAAATTTGTCGTCATCACGCCAGGGCGGCCCGCCGACGATGTCGTCGACACGCACACCGTATGCCGTCCTGACTAGTGAGAGCAGCGAGTAATACTGAACGATCAGTCTCCCACTCTTGGGCAAAGTAGTTACACCGCAGAGAAATTGGACACAGGTGGTGGCCTTGTTCGGCTTGATTGATGCCACGTCGAAAGCTGGCTTGACCGCACTCGGCGACTGTGCAAGCGCGAGCAGAACACTTAAAGGCAATCCGGCCGCGGCTGACAAGAGTGCCATCATCCGCGTTTTATTTTCTCCACAGCCGCAAGTCATCTAATCCTCCACCACGGCCCACACATTTTTTGTGCCGTGAGTCTAATGTTTCCGGTTCAAGTCGTGACCACTGTTAATACATAGACGAGGGATTGTTGGTAAAACTTAACAGGATGTCGATTTTGCTGCGTTTACGCCGGACAAGTCGCATCGTGTTACATATCCTGATTACTTCCGGGAATGCGACTTCTGAGACGTTATCGGTTCCATTTCTGATCCAAAGTATGTTTCCTGAATCGCTCGTGAATGGAACGTTCAACTTATGTCAAAATCTCTTTGCGAATGCCAACAGCGCATCTAATTTCTGGTTTGCCATGTGCAGGCAAGACGAGCTATTCCAACGCCCTTCGCGAAACGACGAATGGCGTCCTTTTGTCGCTCGACTACTGGCTGATAACGACGCACGGTCGGTATTCGATCAGTACGATCAGCCACGAAGAACACGTGCGTCGAGTGTTGGCATGCCGACACTTGATCTCCGACGTTGCCTGTGAATTCCTTAATCGTGGTGCCGATGTGATTCTGGACGACGGCTTTTTCCTTCGCGAACATCGGATCCAGCAGATTGCAGTTATGAGAGCGCTGTCAACGAATAAAGGGAATAAAGTGCAGGTAAAGACGCACGTTATTCAGGTTCCGTTTGAGACCATGCGTGCTCGTCTCGCCAAAAGGAACGCCGATCTGCCGCACTATAACTTTGCCGTCAGTTCTGAACTGATACAGCAATTTTCGGCGTTGTACGAACCGCCAGTCGCTAATGAGGGTGCTGAGTTGGTGATGGTCGATGGGAGTGAACGTTTATGGGAAGACGCCAGTCATCGCTCCCAATAACTTTGGCGGTAATCCAGCATTGATTCGGCTGACCTGATAATGAAAAGAACTGCATTTCCCCAGAAGTCGCATTCTGTAACACGCTGGGATTGCTTCCTGTAATGTGACTTCACGGGCTCAAAGTGTTGGGAGAAAATTGAAAACCGAACGAATAGTTGCGTGTCCTTGGATTTTAGAAAGGCTAGGCAATTAGAATACACAGCGGTCCACGAACATATCATTCACGGGAGGGATTCTCATGCAAATAAAACTCGCGCTGATCTTCTTTTTGTTTTCGGCACCTAGTTTAGCGATATCGAAGGATTTGGATTTTGGTGGGATGGTGCTTTCCGTTTCCGAAACGAGGTTGGCTGCGCGTTACTCTTTGTGAAGTGACCGGAGCCTGTGCCAGTAACGCCGGGGCGCTCATCACTCCGATGAAGCTGGGGACACCCATCGCCGCAGCCGCTGCCAGGCCCACAAGAGCCTTCTTCGAAAGACTCAATCGGTTCCTCATAGGTTTCAACCTGATTTCTTTTGATGGTGAATCGTAGGACCTTTTCGATGAGAACGGACGATAAAGCGGAAAGGTGCGCGAGTCGTCATCAATACGTCCGCCGTTTGCACATCTTTTGTAAAGCAATTGTCATGAAATTACTGTGAAGAAACTTGTATCCAAACCTCCGCAGCTCAGGGACCATAAAGTCCGCGAAGTCGACTTACGATGCGATTCCTGGATCGCACCCGCACGTTAATTCAGGACACCAGCGCCGTAGTCAGTTCTCCGAGGGGCGCGAAACTTTATCGATGACGATGACATCGACAGGCGCCTTTGTTGATTCCAGTTTCATGCCGAGTTGTTCCTGGAAGGCGGTCACGAGGTTGGGTAGAGGATCGGCCCCCGGAGGCGGGGCGAGCATGAGATTCATTTGGGTGAACTGCGTTTCGTCCGGAGCCCATTTGAGAGCGACGTTGTAGCGCCCGGTGAGTCCGCTTTGGTCGACCACAGGACGGTCGAGCATGACGCGTTGCATTAGACTGGCCATATCGGTCATG
>Ga0207090_1133_pt1 | contig 16825 bp, 15 predicted proteins | sample Alteio_BWMinHeat_50_FD_153565 | JGI IMG/M metagenome (GOLD analysis project Ga0207090, IMG submission 153565) | Enriched cells from forest soil in Barre Woods Harvard Forest LTER site, Petersham, Massachusetts, United States -... | ecosystem: Environmental > Terrestrial > Soil > Temperate forest >...
TCGTAGAGTAACGATCAACCGTTCCGGATGCGGGACCGCATTGAGCCAGCGGTCGCTCACGTTTTCTCCTTCGCCTGCGAAATACAGCTGGGTTACCAGGCAATCGAACCGCCCCTCGACGGCGAGGTGAATGTGCGGCGGCCGGACGTCGCCTTCTGCCGTTGGATAGCGGCCCGGTTTGATCGTACGAAAACCGTAGTGCCCGGACGCATCCGTTGTGAGACGCGCGAAGCCCTTGAAATTGGGATCGAGCGGCGCCGCGTTGAAATCGCTCGGATGACGATATTTGCCCGCGGCGTTGGCCTGCCAGATGTCGATGCGTGCATGCGGCACCGGCGCTCCCGAACGAGTGAGCACACGTCCCGCGACATGGATGAGCTGGCCCTGCGCGTCGGCGGTGCTGCCGCTTGGACGCGCCAGATCGGTCGCCAGATCGGGGCGCTCCGAGACCGGATAGAACGGGCCGACAATCTGCGGCGGCGTGATCGCCAATGCTGCCGCATCGCGGCCAACCGTCTGGGTCTTGGATATGGTCCGGCTCATCAGGGTAGCTTGATGTCCGCATCCTTGACGATCTTGGCCCAGCGGGCGATGTCGGTCCGGATTCCCTCGCCAAGTTCCGCAGCGGTGCCGCCCGCTGCTACGGCTCCCATCTTGTCGAGCGAAGCGCGGAGTTTCGGTTCGGCAAGGACCTTGTTGACTGCCTTGTTGAGCTGCGAGGTTATCTCTCCAGCCGTTCCACGCCTGGCGGCAAAGCCGATCCAATCGGCTGTCACCAGATCGGGAAGGCCTGCCTCGATCACGGTGGGAACGTCCCTCAGGGCAGCGATCCGGGTAGGGGCGGTGACGGCAAGCGCGCGCAACCTGCCGGTCGCAATGAGGTCGATAACCGGAAGCGTGGTGACAAACATGTATTGAACGTTGCCGCTGATCAGATCAGCGATTGCCTGGGGAAACTGCTGGTAAGGCACGTGGGTAGCGTGCACCCCTGCCTGCACTGCAAACATTTCGCCGATCAGATGCGAGGGGGTGCCGAAGCCGGCGGAAGAGAAGTTGAGCTGCCCCGGCTTGCTCTTGAGCAGCGCCACCAGATCGGACAGCGAATTTACCGGCAAGGAAGGCGTGGTAACGAGTACGGTGTAGGACTTCGATATCTTGATCACCGGATCGAAATCCGCATCCGGCCGTATCTCCGCCTTGGGAAGCAGGGACGGAGTGACCATCATTGGAAGGCTCATGGTCAGCAGCGTGTGGCCGTCCGCCGGCCGACCGCTGACGTCGTTCATGGCGATGGTCTGCAGTGCGCCTGGGCGATCTTCCACCATCAGCCGCCAGCCTTCATTGGCCGCGAGCCCGTCGGCGACCATGCGGCTGATAATGTCGGGCGGTGTGCCCGCACTGGTCGGGACGACAATCCGTATGAGATTGGACGGATAAGGTTGCGCAGCGGCCTCGCCGGGCAACACCAATCCCGCGAGGCTTCCGAGCAGGAAGGTGCGGCGGAGCATATGACTCTTCGACATGGGCTGCTCCAAGCCTTGGCGGTGGAGGTTCAAGCGGATTGCAGCTTGGCCGACGGACCTATACAAGAAAAGTTCTATTTTCCGATGCTTCTATTCCATTCCAGAAAGGGTCGCATGCTCGATGCATCCCAGATCAGCCGCCGGATCAAACTACGGCAGCTGAATGTGTTTATCGCCGTCGTGGAATGCGGCAGCATGGCGAAAGCGGCCGGGCACCTCGCCATCTCGCAGCCTGTCATATCCAAGATGATCGCGAGCCTGGAGCAGACGCTGGGCCTTCCGCTTCTGGAGCGCAGCCGGCTCGGTGTCGAGCCCACGCTTTATGGCAAGGCCTTGCTCAAGCGCAGCATTGCGTTGCGCAACGATTTGCGCAGCGGTGTGGTTGAGCTGCAGTCGCTCGCCGATCCCGCGATGGGCGAATTACGCATTGGCAGCACCGAGCCCGTGATGGCCGGATTGCTCCCCGCCATTATCGACCGTCTATCCCGGCAATACCCGAGGCTCGCGCTTCACATCATCGAGGGCGAGCCGCCGGAGCTGCAGGATCGCCATCTGCGTAATCACGACATCGACCTGATGATCGGGCGTCTGCCGAGCCCGACGCCGGCTGCCGATACCGATGTGCAAGTGCTATTGCATGAAAGCGGTGTAGTTGTCGCAGGCTTGAACAGTCCGTGGGTGCGGCGGCGCAAGATCCGCCTCGACGAGTTGGTCAACGAGCGTTGGTGCCTGCCACCGCGCGAAAGTTTTCCGGGCGGCTGGATTGCCCACGCATTTCACGCCTCCGGGCTCGAGGTACCACGTGCCAGCGTGACCGTGTATTCGATCCTTATGCAGTCGGCGTTGCTTTCGTCGGAGCGTTTCCTGAGTTTCCTTCCGGCATCGATGTTGCACTTCAGCGCGAAGCGGCTGTCGATGAAGGTCTTGCCCGTCGACATGCCCATTCAGATGTGGCCGATCGGGATTATTGCACTTAAGGGCAGAACGCCAAACCCTGCTCAGCGGCTGCTCGTCGAGTGCGCCCGAGAGGTGGCGAAGCCGCTCGCAGGCAAGCGAAAAGCCGGGCCCAATCGATGAAATCGAAGCTGACTGTTTCTTCCGTTTGCGACCTTCCCGAATGTCGGCGCACAGTCGGCTATCAGGGGCAAAGCGGACTCGTTTTGCTCACTCAGAGCTTAGCCGGTGTTGACCCCAAGCGGACCTCGCGGGCCTTGGCCAGCGGGCGGCGGGTTGCAAAATGGCACCGATACCCCCCTGACTGACACTAGCCGATCCGATATTCTGCATCCAGGTCCTGGCTCGTTGGGGGTCGGATGTCATTTGATCGATTGCGACGGCGCGAGTTTGTCACGCTTCTCGGCGGCGCGGCAGCCGCATGGCCGCTCGGGGCGCGCGCGCAGCCGACGATGCCAGTGATCGGGATCCTCCTTCCCGGACCTCCCGGCTCATATGCGCCTCCCGCATTCCTTCAGGGCTTGGGCCAGGCCGGATTCGTCGAGAAGCGAAGCGTATCGATCGAATATCACTGGGCGGATGGTCAGTACGACCGACTGCCCGCATTGGCTGCGGATTTGGTTCGCCGCCAAGTCAGCGTGATTTACGCGAGCGGCCTGCCGGCAGCCATTGCGGCGAAGGCGGCAACGTCCGAGGTTCCTATCGTCTTTTCGATCGGAGCGAACCCGGTGGAACTTGGTCTTCTCGCCAGCCTGAGCCATCCAGGCGGCAATGTCACGGGCGTGACCGGCATCAACGGCGAGCTCAATACAAAGCGGTTGCAGCTGCTGCATGAGGCGGTTCCGGCAGCCAAAGTGGTTGCAGCGGTTGTCAACCCGACCGAACCCAATAGCGGGAACCTGCGGCGGAACCTGCAGGCGGCGGCTCGTGAGGTGGGGCTGGAGGTCCAGGTCCTGCCGGTGAGCACCGAGCGCGATTACGACGATGTCTTTGGTTTCTTGCGCGATCGGCGTGCGGACGCGCTGCTCATCTCGCCTGACGCCTTCTTAAACAGCCGGCTAGAGGAGCGCGCCGCGCTGCTGCTGCGTGATCGGGTGCCTGCGATCTCATCCACTCGCGAGTTCGCATTGGCGGGAGGCTTGATGAGTTATGTCTCCAACGACATGACGCGCGCAGCCGGCGTCTACATCGGCCGCATTCTGAAGGGCGAGAAGCCGGCCAACCTTCCGGTGCAGCAGGCGACGCGATTCGACCTGACCATCAACTTGAAGACCGCGGATGCCCTCGGCATCAGATTTTCGACCGACCTACTCGCGCGCGCCGACGAGGTACTCGAATAAGGGTCTGTTTTGCGGTACGTGAGACCGTTGTTGGCCCCTCCGCGACATTCAACTGAATCGCTGGGGTGTCCGCTCACGAGGGCAAGGCCGACGTGACGGCAACAATCTGCGATGTCGCGGTTTGACCCAATCAGCCGTTAGCGGTGTCATGCTGCGAGGTTTGCGTCAACAGCCCAATTATTACGAGTTCCGCTACGTGGGAGTCGGTGAAGCAAACTCTCAGCGCAGCACGGCCAGGAGCTTGATGATCACGGGCAACATGATGACGAGCAGCACGACGGGGAAAATGAACAGGCCCAATGGAATGACCATCTTGACCGAGAGCTTGTTGGCGGTCTCCTCGGCACGCAGCAGCCGCTTCTCCCGCATCTCGTCGCTAAAGACGCGAAGCGCGTCGGCCGTATCGCTGCCAAGTTCAATCGACTGGCGCAGCATCGTGACGAAGGAAGCGGCTTCATCCAGGTTTAGACGATCGGCCAGCGAGTCGAGTGCTTCGATCGTGCTTCGCCCGGCACGCATTTCGGCGCCCATCAGCTCGATATTCTTGCCGAGCTCCCAGCACCGCTTCAAGATTTCGGCTTGCACGCGATTGAACGCTCCCTCTATAGTCATGCCGGCATCGATACAGACGACCAGGAGATCGAGCAGGTCGGGGAATGCCTGCCGATAACGGCCGGCCAGAAATCTCTGGCGCCGGCTGAGATAGGCATCGGGTCCGGCAAACCCGATAAGGACGGCGATCAAGACGACCAAGAGCTTGACGAGCGGAGCGGTCCCCGCCGAAAAAAACTGCGTCAGAATGTAGGCGAGCAACGGAAAGCCGACCGCGCAGACTATTCTGGCGAATACGTAGTAGTTGAAGCTGTGGCTGCCGAAACAGCCGGCCTTGAGCAGGTCGCCGCGCAGCTTTTCGCGCCGTGCGACATCGATACCGAAGCGTCGCTCGTTGAAATTTCGTGCAACGAAGTTGCCAAAGCCATGGGGCAGCGGCCCGCCCGAGACCTCGGTGCCGCTCGTCGGCAACCGCTGCTGCATGCGAATTTGGAGCGCATAATATTTTCCGACCACGAACACGATTGCGGCCACTGCCCCGAAGGACAGGAGCGGAACGATGATCGGGGTAAGATCGGACATCTTGTGCTCAGAATTTGAAGTTGACCATTCGGTACATGATGATGTTCCCGACGAGCAACGACATCGCGGCATAAATCAGCGCCGGTACGACCAGCGGATGGTCCCGAACCTCGCCAAAATAGCCGGGAGAAATAAGGGAAATGCCCGCGAACAGGATGAACGGCATGACGGAGAGCACCAGCGCCGATACCCGGCCTTCAGCGCTGAGCGCGCTGATCTTTAGGCGCAGTCTTGCTCTTTGCCGGATCAGCCGCGAGAGGCGCGAAAGTATTTCCGCCAGATTGCCGCCGGTCTGGTACTGCACGTTTATCGCGACGATGAGGAAGAGGAGGTCTTCCTGTCCGACCCGACGATAGAGATTCTCGATGGCGGTGCGCACGTCCTGGCCGAAGGCGATCTCATCGGAGGCGGCCTTGAATTCCGATCCGACCGGATCGGGCATCTCGCGGGCCAATAGATCGAGCGCGAGCGGCAACGGGTATCCGACCCGCACCGCGCGCACGATCACGTCGATGCTTTCGGGAAGAAGCTCGGCAAAGCGCGCAATGCGCCTTTGGCGCATGCTCCTGAAGAACAGGAAAAGGAGCAGGAACGCGGAAAATATGGCTGCCGCTATCGCCGCCAGCCCATAGCCCAGAACCAGCGCCCAGCCGAAGAAAAAGAGCACGCTGAGCGCGAGGATGGCGAGCAAGAGCACGTTCTTGCCGGGTCGCAGTCCGGTTTGCGCCAAAAGGTCGTTCAGGTTCCGGAACGCTGGATGATCGGAATCCAGCAAGCCAGGCTCGCCTCGCAGCGCATTGGAAGGCTCGGCCGGATCCAGGACACCCCGACTGAGCTCCAGGCGTCGGTCGACGGCTTTGTTGATCCGCCGGCGATGGAAAACGAGCCAATAGACGGCCTCAACGCCAAACAACACAGCGCCAAATACAAGGCCGGTGATGAGCCAAAGCTCGGTCACGGTGCAAGCTTCCTTCAGAGGGGGCGTGACGGATCGAAATGGCTTGCCGGAATCTCGATGCCGTAGGCCAGCAATTCGGTGAGAAAAGTGGGTCTGATGCCGGTCGCCCGAAAGCTGCCATGGATGTTACCGGCGGCGTCGGTGCGCTCCTTCACGAACCTGTAGATTTCCTGCACCTTGATCGTCTCGCCATCCATGCCGTCGATCTCGCTCACGCTCGTAAGCCTGCGCTTGCCGTCGGGCAGCCGCTGCAACTGGATCACGACGGTGATCGCCGACGCGATTTGCCCGCGGATGCTTGCGATCGTGGTGGCCATGCCGGCCATGGATACCATTTGCTCGAGCCGCTTGAGCGCATCGCGCGGCGTGTTCGCATGAATGGTGGTCATCGACCCTTCATGGCCGGTGTTCATGGCCTGGAGCATGTCGAAGGCTTCTTCGCCTCTGCACTCGCCGATGATGATCCGGTCGGGCCGCATGCGCAGCGCATTCTTGACCAGCTCGCGCTGGCGGATCTCGCCCTTGCCTTCGGCATTGGGCGGCCGGGTCTCGAGCCGGCCTACATGGGGCTGCTGCAATTGCAGCTCGGCCGCGTCCTCGATCGTGATCAAGCGTTCCTCGCGCGGAATATAGCCCGAAAGAGCGTTGAGCAAGGTCGTCTTGCCGCTGCCGGTGCCCCCGCTGATGATGAGCGAAACCTTGCCCATAACGGCGGCCTTGAGCACGTCGACGATCTCCGGTCGTAGGGTCCCGATCTCTATCAGCCGATTCATATCGAACTGTCGCTCGGAGAACTTGCGGATCGACATCAAGGGTCCATCGATCGCGATGGGCCTGATCGCGACATTGACGCGCGAGCCGTCGGGCAGACGCGCATCGACCATGGGGGAGGATTCGTCGATGCGGCGACCGACGCCGGCGACGATCTTGCCGATGATCCGCAGCAGGTGCGCCTCGTCCTTGAAGTGCACCTTGGTCTCGTAGAGCTTCCCGAAGCGCTCGACGAAGCAGACCCGGTGGGTGTTGATCAAAATATCGGTGACGGTCGGGTCCTTGAGCAGCGGCTCGATCGGGCCGTAGCCGGTCATTTCGTTGATGATTTCCTCGGAGAAAATGTCCAATTCCTTCTGGTTGAGGGAAATCTTCTCGGTTCGCACATAGTTCGCTACATAGGCGTTGACCTGCTTGATGAGCTCCGCGCGCGGCAGCTTTTCCAGCAGCGTCAGGTTGAATTCATCGATGATCCGCGCGTGTAGCTTGAGCTTTTCCTCAAGTAGCGCGGGCCGCTGCGCAATGAGGTTGCTGTGAGAGCTTTCGGCACCGCCAGGGGGCGGATGCGCGCCATTGGTTGCCGGCACTAGAGGCCGCTCGGTCGCGCGGGGGGGAACGTCAAACAAGAAACTCATCGCCGTTCACTCCTGTTGCATTCTTATGAGCATCGATCGAGTGCTATTTTAGAACAATGCGGGGCCGAATTGAATATTGTTGATCGTCATCGCTCTCTCTAAAGACACTTACCGTCAAAGACGTCGATGCCCGCGACGAGCGCGGGCATCGTTGACTCATGGCACAGTCATGCTCATTGCGCTCGAAAGCGGGCACTCCGACAATTGATCCAAGAGAGGCCCGCTCAGGAGCGCATCAGCCTTCCGCCGACCTTAGCGATCGTGATCGCGATCACGCTCGCGGTGGCAGTCTTCGATCCTCAGGAAGTGCGGCCCGTCAGGATCGAATGCCAGCACCGGCGCGCCGCGCTCCGCGCACTTGTCGTCCTTGCCGGTCGCCCCGTAGACGAGAATGCAGCCATCGGCATTGGCAATGCTCGCATTGGCGCCATGGCAAAGATTCGTGAGCGGTGCGGCATTATTGATCGGCGTATAGACGTGGTTGGAGAACGGCTCGACCGCCACCGAATGGGTGCTGGTCGTGGCGCCGGCATCGGCCGTGGCAGAGGCCGCGTCGACGACGCCGAGGACGTCACCGGCCAGGAAGTACTGGTTGTCGCCGAAATTGTACCAGAGCTCGTCGGACCTGAAGGTAAAACTGTTGATTTTGTCGCCATTCCCCTCGTCAATTATGATCGACCCTACCGAGCAGCCGAGGATGATCTGGGGATCGGGACCGATCGCCATGCCTGCCGGTCCGGCGCAGGCGGCAACCGGAATGGGAAAGGTTTGAGTGATTTGCCTTGACACCGGATTGATCACGAGCACGGCGCCTGGGACGCTGTCATCGCCCGGACCGTTGACCTCCGGAATGTTGAGGTAGAAGTTTCCGGTGCGCGGATTCCATTGGCACTGCTCGATGCCATTGGTGGCCTTGATGCCATGCGCGTTGTGAGTCGTGTCATTGCCGTCAAACTTGATGGCATCCACCTGCTTATAGGTGGATGTCGAGACGAAGCTGATGAAGCCATCCTTGTCGTTCGCGATCAGGACCAAGTGATTCTTCGGGTCTTCGCACAACTCGTCGGCTCTCTTTTTTCCGGCTTTAAGTGTCACGGGATCGACCAAAGGTATGTTGTGAAGGAGAATTCCGGTCTTGAGGTCCAGCACTTTGAGTGTGCTGTTGCCGTCTCCCGCCCAAACTTCCTTTTGATCATTCGCGCTGATCACTCCATTTGGGCCGGAGATGCCGCTGCCTATGTTGCCGACAAATCGGTTCGGTGAGGCCTTGGGACAGGGTGCAAGACCGCAGCCGGTCAGCTGCCGGGCGACGGTAAGATCGTTGTGAATATCGACGACATCGACCGCGGCGTTCGATCGGTCGGAGAGTAAGTAAACGCCGGCGAACGGATCGACGAAGCTGATGTCAAAGGAGCCAAGCCCGCCATCAGGGTTGCAAACCAGCGTGGCGCTGGGGCAAGCCTGCATGGTTGGTACCGGAATCGCGTTGATCGGAGCAAACGTTTCGTCGGCGGCAAACGCCGTTCCGGGCACCGTGAGCATCCCTGAGACAAAAGCGGTTGTAAGACACGCGAGCAGAACCAGTTTTTCACGCATCGACGCCTCCCTTTGAACGAATTTTAGGGGTGTGCAGCAAAGCAACACGATTTGCCGGGAGCGATTTCCGTCCATACACAGGTTGCTCGGAACCGTTCCAACAACAGGATGGCCCGGAAACCACGACGATCACAAGACGGTTTAGAGAAAATTTACGTTCGGACTCAGCTATGGATGGAATGATAATAAGTCACGATCATCCATAGCCGCTGGTGATCAACAACAATCAAGAATTCAGAATCCGCCAATGCCAACAGCCGTCGGCAAAATGCAAAGGCGCCTGGCCGATCTGCGACGGCATCAGGAAAATCAATTTTAGGACAGCCAGTTACCAGAAAGAGCTGCCAATATGCTGCAGGTTATCGGCGACAAATAAAGGTTATAGGACAGAGGGGCATGATGTTCGAGCACGCAAAATTACCTTTGCAGCTTCACCCAACTCTCTGCCGTTGCTCGATTGCCACAGCCAAGGCGGGGCCGGTGTGATAGCCTCGGGGGAGCTTGGCATTCCCGGGGCAGGGGCTGGTTGGTGGCGGATGGCATTGCGTGCGCGTTTGTTGCGAGCGTGTTTTGTCGTTGCGGCTGGCGTGCTGGCGATCAGTGTTGCCGGCTGCGCGACGGATAGCACCGGTTCCTGGGCTGAAGTGTTCTCTCCCGCATCCCAACCGGTGATCACCTCGACAGTGCAGGATCCGGCGGATGTCCAGTATTTTCCATCCGACGAGCCGCTGCGGCTTGGAATGGAGCATTTCAACCGCGGCCATTACGGTATCGCGGAACGATATTTCCGCGACGCGGTCGAGAAAACGCCCAAGGATGCCACGGCCTGGGTCGGGCTCGCGGCCAGCTATGATCGGATCGGACGGTTCGACTTGGCCGACCGCGCTTATGGGGCCGCGATCAGGCTGATCGGCGAAACCACCGACATCCTCAATAATCTCGGCTATTCGTACATGCTGCGCGGCAACTATGTGGCGGCCCGCAAGAAGTTCGTGCAGGCACTCAAGAACGAGCCGCGCAATCCGACAATCTTGAACAATCTCTGGCTGCTGGATTCGAGCCACCATGCGCTCGGCCGTAGTCCGGACGTCGAGAAATACTGATTTTTTGAGCTTGTTGCATTTTGAGCGGATGCGGCGTCCCACCTGTCTCGAACATGCTCCAGTTACGATGCCGGATTTAACGGAAAATATGCGGTTGTGGCTTACAGCCTTCCGCTATGTCACGGTTCGCAAAGCTTCAGCTTATTGGTCCTATTTTCCTTCTCGTCGCGGTCATCGGAGCCGAGGGTGTGGGGCTCGCTTTGGCCTATGCGCCCGGGTCGGAAGCCCTGTGGTACCTTCATCTCAACGTGTTCGGGCCGTTCCGCCTCGGCGATGACCTTCTTGTTACCTACGTGGACATCGCGCACGGCCAGTTATACCTGATCGAGCTCCCCTTGTTTCTGATCGCGTCCGGCGGGGTTTATTCCAAGCACCGGCTTGCGCTCGCCATCGCGAGCAATCTCAGCTTCCTCCATGCCGCCTTCCTGGCCTGCGCCGGCTACGCACACGAACCTGTCAGAATTGCATCGCTCGCCGGCATCGCGGATGTGATCGCGCCGCAGCTCTGTCTGCACGCCGGCCTGCTTGGATGCGCATTGCTGTCGTTCTCCGCTTCGCATATCATCTATTTGCGCGCCATATTTCAAGAGCACGGATGACCGGTCAAATCTATCAAATCTATCTGGCGAATTCGGTTTTGGTAATCACCGCCGCAATCTTGTTCTATGCCGCATTGACCGATTTGAAGCGCTACCAGATTCGCAATGAGCTGATTGCCGTGCTGGCGGGACTTTTCTTCCTGCATGCTTTTTTGTCCGGCCGCTGGCCAGGCATCGCCTGGAATGTCGGCCTTGCGTTCCTCATCTTCGCAGTCATACTCTATTTCTACTCGCAAAACCTGCTGGGCGGTGGCGACGTCAAATTGCTGACAGTCGCCTTCCTGTGGGCAGGGGTCGATTGTGCCTTGCCATTCGCGATCCTGCTCTCGCTGTTCGCGACCGTCCACGTGATTGCGGGAAAGCTCGGATGGGTAGTCCTGCAGCGCGTGAGCGAGGACAAGCCTTCGAGGCTTGCATTTGCGCCATCGGTGGCCGCGGCGCTGATCGGTATTTTCATGTTGGGATGCCTGGCGCCGGTGTCGTAACAAAAGCCTCCGCACCAAAACCTCCACGCGACGATCGATCGATTCCGAGCGGACCTAACTCATCCAGCCAGCGCGGCGCGTAGCGATTTCACATTGGCGCAAAAGTTCGCGAGCGCCGCAGCGTCCCGTCCGATTGAGCCGCTACCTTTGGAAAGCGCCATTGGGCTTCCGGTATTGATGCTTTCGAGGGCAGTCGGTTCCTCGGCGACGTAAAAGACATTTTTTCGTCCGAGCACCCTCTCCCCATGGTGCCGCCGCGCCACGCCTCCCCAGAACCGGCGCTGGCATCGATTGACCGCAATGGCGATTTGCGCGGACGCGCGCACGGTCTCTCGTACCGCGGCCAGCGTTTCCGCGGTCTGGCGCAATCCCGGAATCGTGTTCACCCCGGTGACAACGACGCCGTCCGATGCCGCCACGATCTGGGGCGTCCAGGTGAACCAGGTCACGGGCAAGTCGATGAGAACCAAGTGGTAGCGGGCTGAGATCATGTCGAGTAGTTTGTCGAGCGCGGCAACGTTGAAATCGCAAGGATCGGTCTTGCTCCTGGGTGCGGCAAAAACATGCAGGCCGCTTGAATGGCGGCTGATGAAAATATCGAACAACTGGGCGTCGAGGCGTTCCGGGTTGCTTGAGATTTCTTGCATCTTCAGGCGCGGCTCGATGTCGAGATGGTCGCAAACGTGGCTGGATTGGAAATCGAGATCGACGATGCAGATGTTCAGGTCCTTGGTCGGCTTGCTCGTCTTGAGAGAAACGCCGACTTCGACCGCGAGCGTGGTATTTCCGACGCCTCCGGCGCTGGGAACGAAGGAAACCGCGACACGCTTGGAGCCGGCGGGGGTCGCGGATGTCGCCTCCGTTCGTCCGCGCGCCTGCTGGTTCGAAATGAGATCCAGAATCTCCCGTACGTCGGCACCCGCCGAAATCCAGTCGGCGCCGCCGGTACGGATCAACGATTTGTATTGGCCGGCTGAAATCTCGCCACCAATAAGGACAAAGAAGATGCGGTCGCGGTAGCGCGCCGCGGCATCGGCAAGCTCTTTGATGCTTTCCGCATCGCCCAGCGGAGCGATCAGCAACAGGTAGCTCGGACCGTCAGATTGTTGCAGATCGCGAAGAGCGTCCCCGATATGGTTGATTGTGATCAAACCCGGGATCGCGGTTCGCAGCTTCTGCTCGAGCGCACCGGATGTTGGGACCGCGAGGTCGGCATTCAAAATATAGATCGCCATTTGGGACGTCCCGGCTTGCTCAAAAAGACGGCGCGTTGGAGGAAAGGTCCTCGGCCGTTATCGACGTTGTCAATGCGGGTATCGGGATGTCCTTGAAGCCGCGAAGGCCGCTCAGGAAGAAAAACTGGAACGATAGATTTTGCAGCGAGATGGCAATCGTCGGCACCGGGCCGCCCGGGCGGCCCGCATAGCCGAGACCCGTCTGCGTGTACACGATCACGACATTTTCCGGGCGAATCCTCGGGAAGATGTCGCACATCCCGACATTATAATAGGCGGTCGCGTCGAAGCAAGACGAGCTGCCGCGACCGAACACGAGCGTGTTCATCGCCGCCGGATCATAGCCGCCCACCCCTGGGCAGGTGCCGACCGTGCTGCACGTGCAGCTTGCGGTCGCGCCATCGCAGGTGATCATGAAATAAGGCATGGCGCCCCCGGGCGGCACCGACGCGCTTACGACTGCGAGGCTGAGATTGTTGAGGCCGGCCGCGACCGGATCTGACACCGCCGCTATCCTGGCTCCGATTTGAACCGCTTTGGTTGCGGCGTTCCATTGGTAGAGCGCAAACAGGAACTCGATCGATCCCAGAATGAATACGAACATGATTGTCATGACGACAGTCACCTCGACTAGCACTGCGCCATTTTCGTCGCGGATGGAGGGTCTGAGCGGCATCGCTGGTACTTAGCCGGGGCCGATCGCGCGCTCCGAATGCGCGACCGAAAGGACAGGAGATTGCAGACCCAGAAATCCGAAAAATCCGAGCGAAGGATCGGTGAACCGGGTGGAAACCGTGACGACATAAATGGTCGATCGGCCGCGAAAGGCACTTGCTCCGTTCGATCCGGAAGGGTTATCGACGGCCCGGCACAGTGGCATCACCATCGCGGCGGTCCAGCCCTTGACGCGTGCGCCGCCGCCATTGATTGATCCGGTGGTTGCGAGATTCTTGGCATATTCTTCCACCTCGAGCCAATTGGGCGAGGCGCCGTCACACGGATTGGATGACCGGGCGAGATAGCGCGCCGCATCGCGCAGGCCGGTGGAGATCAAGTGCTGTTGGTAAAACAACCACGAGAACTCGTAGATGCCGAACATGAGCGCGCACAGGACCGGCACCAGGAGGGCGCCCTCGACCAGCGCGGAGCCCTCGCAGTCTTGCCAAAGCGCTTGCACCCTTCGCATCGGCACCTCGCTCGCCTGCGGCTCGGCTCTCATCGATAGAGCTGGACCATATCAAAGTCGGCGCCGTCGCCGGGCTTCACCAAGCCCACCAGCTCGACGAATAGGTCGGTCTGCGATCGCGCCAAAGGTAACGTCAGAAACAATTTGCCGAACGCTGCGACCGGCACATTGGTCAGACCTTCGCCCGCGAGGCCCATGCTCTGACAATTGATGATCGCTGCATAGAGCACACGGCGATCCGGGACGTCCGTCAACGCGCCGCCGCCGTAGCACGCGGGCGCGCCTGTTTCTCCGCCGGGCGAGCGATCAACCACATAGCCTTGATCGATTTCGTAACGATAGACCGAATATCGACTGGGCGGGAACGAATTGCTCGCAAGCGAGCCGTTGATCACCGGCGTTGGCCGGCCGTCGGCACCATGATTGACTTGCCAATAGGTTTCAAAGTCCCAGTCGCCGCTGCCCATGCGGCCGTCGAGATAGGGCCAGGTTCGATCGAGCGGCAGCCCGGTGGCTTGGTTCGGCGGAGTGCCGATCGGCCAACCGGTCGCGGCCTGTGCGCTGCAAGAGCCTCCGTCGGTGCTGGCGCCGCCGCCGACATAGCCTTTGCGCACGTTGGTCGACGGTCGGTAATTGGCATCGCTCCGGTTGCCGCTCATGGCGCCTTCATAGATATCGAACCGCACATTGAAGGCCTCACGGGCCGAGACCAGGAAGCCCGGCCTTAAATTGACGCCGTTCTGCACGAAGCAGGCGGGCGGTCGCGCCATGGCGGTGGCATTGATGACAGTGCCCACACCGCTGCCGATCGTCGGCGAGACCAGAAAACCGTAGTCGCCAGCGACATATGGGACATCGCCACCCGGGTACTCGCGCAACCGGATCAGCCGCTTCAGTGCCGCTGGATCGGTCGCCGCGCCCTGCAATGCCTCCGATGCCTGCTCGTAGGCCATTCCCGACCCTTCATAGGGATTGCAGACATAGATCGGCGTGACCTGGCAGACGACCTGGTCGAAGCCGGCGACTGCCGAGGCGCCGGTTGTCACCGCGTTCGATCCGCCCAACAGCGCCGCCGGAAAGATCGTGCGGAGCGTGACGGGCTGCACGGCGACCGAGACGAAACGCGCATTGGTCGGGGAGCTGGCGGGCATACCGGTCGTGATCGGGCTTGCATCGCTTGGCGGCAGCCGGGAATAGAACGAGATGCCGGCGACCTGCACATCACGGTCGGCGCCGGAGCCGAACAGGGTCGAATTGGTCAAAAGATGATTGATGGCGTTGATAGCTCGCGTCTCCGAGTCGGGCAAACGATCGAGCTCCGCCGCTCCCGCGAGCGCCAGCGCATCCGCGCCATTCTGCAGTTGCGTCTGCAGGCTCATGAAGCGGGCGCCGTCGAGCGCAAGCACCGCCACGCCCACGACGACGACAAGCATGATCGTCACGTAAGGCAGGATCACGCCGCGCGTGTCGTTCCAGAACAGCCGGGTACTGCGCGCGATTTGATTCGCGGCCGGCAGGTCTGGCGTCATCGCTCTCAGCCTGCGCCCCAGGTCCAGCGCGAAGTCTCTCATTGCGCGGGCGGGCCGCTCGGTCCCGGATTTTGCGACGGCGTCGCCGAGCCAACGGGGATTCCGATGACCTGCGTGCCGGTTTGATTGGACGATCCCGTTTGACCGCTCTTGTAGCGCTCCATCGCGTGCGCCATGCGCTCGCCGTGGCCGGGAATTCGCCGATTGGCCACATGGCGGGGCCACGGATCGATGATGTGGGTCATGGCATTGACGTTCTTGGCGTTCCCGGCGCTGAGCGTAATGGTGTCGCTGCGATGAAGATATTCGGCGGCAGGGTTGTCGTACACGCCGGCCCAGCATCCACCACAGGCAGCGGCCAGCGCGACCGCGGCGATGGTTTGGGCGATTGTCGTCATCTGGCGCTTGATCATCGGCTCGGCCCCGGCTCGACCCGGATGATATGACCATACGGTCCTACCGCGTCTCCGGCATTGTTCACGTAGTTTGAGCGGCTTTTGCGCTCTTCCATCCGGCCCATCAAAAAGAAATCGACGTCGTTGCTGGGGAGACGTTCGTCGAAGGGCGTGGCCAGTCGCTGGCCGGGCGCGGCCGGCTGGACCAGATGCGGCGTGACGATGATGACCAGATCGGTCTCGTGCTTCAAGTAGCTGTTGCTGCTGAACAGGGCGCCGAGGACCGGCACCGAGCCGATCCACGGAATTTGCGAACGGCCGCGCAGGTCATTGGCTTGCAGCAGGCCCGCGATCGCGAAGCTTTGGCCGTCGCGCAATTCGACGGTGGTGGTGGCATTGCGGGTCACCAGCGAGGGAATTGTCGTGCCGGAAATCGTCACGGCATTAGAGAAATCGAGCTCGCTGACCTCAGGCGCGATACGCAGATTGATGATGCCCTTGGCAAGCACGACGGGGGTGAACGACAGGCGAACTCCGAAAGGTTTGAACTCGATGGTCGGCGTCACGATCCCGTTGGCTGAGGTCGCAGCGATGGGCACCGGGAATTCGCCGCCTGCCAGGAACTGGGCGGTGTCGCCCGACAATGCCATCAGGTTCGGCTCCGCCAGACGGCGAACCAGACCCTTGGTCTCGAGCGCCGTCACCAGGACATCGATGCTCGCACCGTTGCGGTTGATGACATTTGCGAGTGCAACTCCGAAGGGGGCGGCGGAGGTTCCAGCCAAAGTCCCGGCAGTCTGCACGAGCGTGAGCACGCCGGGGGTGGCGTTGGTCGGCGTGCCGTTGGTCAGGCCGCCCTGTCCGATGTTGAAGCCGCGGTTGCCGCTGGCGTCGCCGCCGAACCAGTTCACGCCGAGCTGCCGCCCGGCATCGCGGGATGCTTCGAGAAAACGTACCTCAAGCAGCACCTGCTGTGACGGCGCGATGTTCATGGCGTTGATGACGCCGTTCGGCGACAGGGCCTTGGCGACCGCCAAAGCGCGGTCGGCCGCCACCGCATCGGTCGCCTGCCCGCTCAGCACGACCTGGCCGTTGCTGGAAGACACCCTAATGCCGCGGGTCCCGGTCGTCGATTCGATCTTTTCCTGCAGATTCCGCTCGTCGAGCGCCACTTCCACGTCGAGCACGCCGACCAGCATCATGGTCTGATCGTAGACCGACACATTGGTGGTGCCGACTTTCTTGCCTTGGACATAGAGCGACCGATCGGTCATCGGTAGCACGTCGGCGATGTCGGGCGATCCGACCACGGCCGTCGAGAACGATTTGTCGAGCCGGAATGTCCGGGATTTGTTGAGCGTGACCACCACGCGGCGGACCGC
>Ga0207090_1134_pt1 | contig 16771 bp, 10 predicted proteins | sample Alteio_BWMinHeat_50_FD_153565 | JGI IMG/M metagenome (GOLD analysis project Ga0207090, IMG submission 153565) | Enriched cells from forest soil in Barre Woods Harvard Forest LTER site, Petersham, Massachusetts, United States -... | ecosystem: Environmental > Terrestrial > Soil > Temperate forest >...
TTGTGCTTCTCCGCTTCCTTCGCGGCCGCGGCGGCTTTCTGCATCGCCGTATTCTCGCTCAGGGCCCTGGTTTGGACCTCGTTCAGCAGATGCTCGGCATGGTGAAGTGAAACTTTCGCCGCAGCGATTCTGGCCTGACGCGTCTCTTCAAGCTCGCGAAGGTTGTCTGCCGGCGCCTCATTTCGCCGTGAGCTTCGCAATGGCCTGACCACCGTTCGTTCCTCCACCTGCTCCGTCACCTTGCCGTCCGCGCTAAGCGCAGCGAGCGCTTCGAAACCCGGAGGGTCCACGTCGTCGGTCAGGCGGCCGGGAGGTGGAGCGTCGCGAAGCGACTCGCAGGCGGATATCGCTTCCAGAGTCGTGGTGATTCGACGCATTGTGTCCGACGTCGCGTTGTGACCTGCATCACGCAACAATGCTGCCGCCAAACGTGAAAGGTCCGAGAGGGCCTTGCGTCGGGCATCGCCCGACACTCGAATGTCCGCAAGCTTTCCAGCGAGCTGCGATGCATGGACCTGGCGGAAGCGCTGACCGGCCGCAATCAGCCGGTCGAATGGCTCTCGATGCCTCCGGTAGAGCTGGTTCACAGCCCAGGCCGAGATGGAGGGCTTGACCATTGCTTTCACACGGTCCGCCTCGTCGCCACGCCCGAGCTGTTTCAGCCGTGCCGCTAATGCGTTGCGCGCAACGGTGAATTCTGCCAATGGGAGCGCGAACAACGCATCAATGTCATCCTCGAGGTCGCCCTTCATCTCACCTTCCTTACCCGTTGAGGGTCTGCCAACACTCCCGTGTCCCCGTTGCGACGAACGGATATAATCCAGCTATAGCTACATGATCCCTGATTCCTACAAACCGAGAAAGAAGTTCATGGAGTTGGCTGTCGCGGAGGCGAAACGCGCCGGCGACAGAGGCGATTATCCCATTGGAGCGGTCATTACACGCCTCACGGGCAAGCGCGAAGTGGTCATTGCCAGCGCAGGTAACCGCGTAAAGACCTCGGGATCAAGCATCAAGCATGTGGAGTTGGAAACGCTCAAATACGTGTCAAGCGGCTATGGCCGTTACCTGCCCGACTTTGTCCTCTACTCCACGCACGAGCCCTGTGCCATGTGCGCCGGCGCCTGCGTTTGGTCTAGAATCGGCGCGGTCGTCTACGGCGTTTCCCAGGAAGAGATTGCCGCTTACGGCCGCACCCGCGGCACGGAAGACTATAAGTGGCGAGCCTGTCTTATACCCTGCCGGCTCATTTTCAAGAAGGGCAATCACTTCATTCCCGTCACTGGCGGTTTTCTGCGAAAAGAATGCCAAAAGCTGTTCAGTTACAGAGCTGCTTAGTGGCCCCGTTCTCGCTGTAGTGGCGGTCTATGACGCAGGCTTTTCGCCGGGTGGGGTGATTCCGAGAGGGGATAGCGCCTGGTGTCGCGCATTGACACCGAGACAAGAAACGCAATGGCGATCACTGAAGTGAGGTAATACGAGAACCAGGCTTCATGGCCTATCGATTTGAACCACAGGGCTATCGACTCGGCGGGTCCGCCGAAGATCGAGGTGGTGATGGCGAAAGGCAAACCGACTCCCGTGGCGCGAATCCTGGTCGGGAACAGTTCGGCCTTCACCACCGCATTGATCGATGTATAACCTGCGACAATCAGCCACGCTGCCGCAATCAGAAGAAAAGCGCCGATTGCAGTCGTGGTTGTCCGCAGCGCCTGAAGCAGCGGAATCGTGAAAATAGTTCCCATCAAACCGAACCACATCAGCAGAGGTTTGCGGCCGATCCTGTCCGAAAGCGCGCCGTAGACGGGCTGCAGGCACAGCGCGAAAATAAGTGATCCGGCGCTGACCATCGTGGTCTGGTTATCGCTCAAGCCGACCGATAACTTCAGGAACTTCTGCATGTATGTCGTGTAGGTATAGAAAGCCGTGGTGCCTCCCGCAGTGAGCCCCACAACAATCAGAACCTGGCGCGGATACGCGAACAGCGTCCTGATCGAGCTTTCACGCTTCGCCGGTTTGGCGGTTTCGATAAAGGCGTCTGTCTCATGCAAGTTCCGCCGCATCGCGAAGGCGATGACTGCCAGCATCGCGCCGATTACGAATGGTATGCGCCAGCCCCAGGCTCTCATTTGATCTGCGGTCAGAAAGACTTGTTGCAGCACCAGGAGCACGAGGATCGCGCAAAGCTGGCCACCGATGAGAGTCACGTAGTGGAAGCTCACATAGAAGCCCCGATGTTTATCGCCGGCCATTTCGGTCAGATAGGTGGCGCTGGCGCCATACTCTCCACCGAGGCTCAGGCCTTGAATGATTCGCGCAAGACCGAGCAGCGCCGGCGCGGCGGTCCCAATCGACGCATACGTCGGCGTGACGGCGATGATCAGAGAGCCAAAACACATCAGCAGCACCGACAGCATGAGCGCTTTTCGCCGGCCGTGCTGATCGGCGAGGTGCCCGAAGATCCAGCCGCCGATCGGCCGCATGACAAAGCCGATTGCAAATAAAACGGCGGCATTCAACTGCTGGACTACGGGGTCGTTACCAGGAAAGAAGGAGTTGGCGAAATACAGCGCAAAGGCCGTGTACGCATAAAAGTCGTACCACTCGACAAGATTCCCGATAGATCCGATTAAGATCGCCTTCAGACGCCGCCGCACAGCGGCGAACCTGAACTGATCCATCGCGACAATAACCTCGCTCATGCCACTCACCTCGGAGACCGGTGAAACGAATCGTACAACTTCTGTTTGATTTCGCCGGTGGAAATTGGCAGAATTCACGGCGCCAACGAAGGAGCGATCATGTTCATCACCAGGAAACATCTTTCACGCCGCAGGTTTCTTCGCGGCGCCGGCGTTGCCGTGGGACTGCCGCTGCTTGAGGCGATGATCCCCGCGTCGACAGCGCTTTCGCAGACCGCCGCGAGTCCGATGCCTCGCATGGGATTCATCTATTTTCCCCATGGCGCGATCATGGACCGCTGGACTCCTGCAACCGAGGGCTCCGACTTTGAATTTTCGCCGATTCTTAAGCCGCTCGAGAAATTCAAGAAGCAACTGACCATCGTTAGCGGCCTCGAGAACAAGGCTGCGATCGCTCCTCCGGTGCACGCGCTCAGCCCGGGCACCTGGCTCAGCGGCGTATCGCCGCGCAAGACGCAGGATCCCTGGGGCGGCGTGACGATCGATCAGATGGCCGCGAAACACCTCGGCAAGGACACCCCATTCCCTTCGCTCGAAATCGCAATTGAAGAACGCGGCGGCAGCGGCTCCTGCGATCGCGAGTACGGCTGCAGTTATGCCGGGACGATCTCATTCCGAACGCCGTCAACGCCTTTGCCGATGGAAGCCGATCCGCGAAAGCTTTTCCAAAGACTCTTCGGTCAGGGCGACACGCCCCAGGAGCGGAAGAACATCGCGCGGCAATACTCGAGCCTTCTCGATCTCGTTTCCGAAGAAGCTGCCGAACTCCAGAAGAGTCTCGGGCAGCGTGACCGCACTGTGCTTGGCGACTATCTCGAAAGCGTCCGCGAAATCGAACGCCGGGTTCAGAAAATGGAAGCCCGCGACCTCTCCAGGCTGAAGTTGCCCGACGCTCCGGCGGCCACGCCGCTCCCGTTCGATGCGCATATCAATCTCATGTTCGACATGGTTTCGCTCGCGTTCCAGGCCAACCTCACGCGTGTTTTCAGCTTCATGATGGCGGCGGAAGGCAGCGGCCTGACCTACAACCAGATCGGCGTGCCGGATGGGTTCCATCCGATTTCGCATCACCAGAACGACAAGACGAAAATCGAAAAGCTCGTGAAGATCCAAACGTATCACACCGACATCATTGCGAAGTTCGCGGCGAAACTTGCGGCGCTTCCGGATGGTGACGGCTCCATGCTGGATCACGCGATCCTGTTTTACGGAAGCAACATGAGCAACAGCAACGCCCATAACCATTTCCCGCTGCCATCGGCGATCATCGGTGGTGGCAATGGCAGGATCAAAGGCAATCAGCACCTGAAGTATCCCGATCAGACACCGCTGTCGAATCTTTTGTTGACGTTGGTCAACAGGGCCGGCATTCCCGTCGAGAAAGTCGGCGACGACGGCGTCAAGGTTTTCTCCGAGGTTTAGCAGCCAACAAGACCGGGGGAGGCCACAAAAAACACAAAACCCCACACAAAAAGCACACAAACTATCGTCGTCGAGTCTTTTTTGTGCTTTCTGGGTCGTCTTTTTGTGTTTTTTGTGGCCTGTTCCTGTTTTGTTGGGCCAAAATGGGAAAGCCGCATATACCCCTCCTTTTCAAGCGACTGCCGAAGCGTCATCGGTGACCCTCGTTTTCCTTTTCCGTTGACAGCAGAAAAACGCAGTGATTGTATGGAACCGCTTTTACAGGAACAATTTGGGGACATCGGCTCTTAATGATTTCGAATCCGGGGTGGCCATTGGAGCAGAGGTGCATTTTGCCCCTCTGCTGAGGAGATATACAAAATGAGAAGGATGTTAGTTGTCGCAACGGCTGTGCTTTGTCTAAGTCTATCTATGCAGACATTCGGTCAATCCAGTAACGCGAGTGTCACTGGAACCGTTGCGGACGCCGGGAAAGCGTTGATTCCCGGCGTGACCATTACCGTCACAAACATGGATACGGGCGTGGTTTCCATAGGCATAACGAATGAGAGCGGAAGCTACAACGTTGCGGGCCTGCTGCCGGGAACTTACAAGGTGACCGCCGAGCTGCCGGGTTTTCAGACTCAGACCTTCACAGATGTTCGTCTTGGAAACGCAGCACAGGCGCGGTTGAACTTCACTTTGACTGTGGCGTCGCTGAATACCACAGTTGAAGTCACCGTCTCGGCAGAACGGCTATTGCTGGAGTCCACGTCATCGGTTGGCGCCGTGCTTCCGGATAAGGCGCTGCAAGCCCTGCCGATCGTCGGAGTCATGGGCAACGATGCGATCACGGGTCTGATTGGAACCATGCCGGGCATCAACTTTTCCAGCGATCAGATCTTCCTGGCCAATCAAGACATGGTGGCCGGCGTCAGCGCCGCTGATGTGAATATTCAGCGGGACGGGGTCGACGCCAGCGCTGCGGGACGGTGGCCCGCGGGTTTCCAACCGGCCACAATTATGAACCCCGACATGGTCGGCGAAATCCGCATGATCACGTCGCCGGTGGATGCCGAGCTCGGGCGCGGCAATTCGCAGGTTCAGGTTCAAACGCGGTCCGGAACGAACAAGTTCACGGGCGCGTTGGTTTACAACATACGGAACAGCGCGATCGAACCCAATTCGTGGCTAAACAACCGTAATGGGACCATACCCAACTGGACAAACCTCAACGAATACACCGGAAGCGTGGGCGGTCCCATCGTGAAAAACAAAACCTTTTTCTTCTTTCTATGGGACGGCCTGCTCCCGGCGACGCGGAGCAACACCGAGGCCACTGTGCTGACACCCTGCGCGCGAAATGGCATCTTCCGATACTTCGACAACTGGCAAAGTGGCAACGTGCTTCAGGTCACGACTACCGGTTCGACGCCAACGATCGCCACCGTCGATCAGAACGGCAATCCGGTTACGCCGGCAAAAAATCCGAACAACACCCCGTTCACCGGCTCCCTACACTATGCGAGCGTGTTCGGCGCTTTGCCGGCCAACCTGCCCGCGGCTAATGCGGACTGCACCAACATCGCCGGACTCGTACAGCCGGGAACCAGTTGGGATCCCAACCGGACGAAGATGGACTCGACCGGATATGTCAGTAAGGTGTTCGGCGTAATGCCGGCGGTGAACAATTATCGAGCCGGCGACGGCTTGAACACAGGCGGATTTCAGTGGACGGAGGCCGCGCACGGCGCCAACAATCGGTTTAGTTTCGGCTCCGCCGATGTCCGGAAACAGCTTAACCTCAAGATCGATCACAATTTCAGCGCCAAAAACAAAATCAACGCCGGCTGGAGCTTCGAAAAAGACCACGCGGACTACGCGCAGGGTATTTGGCCCACGCAATTCCCTGGCTTCGCGCACCACCAGCCGCAAGTCCTGACAGCCAATTTCACGTCCACGCTGTCACCGGTCCTGCTCAATGAAGTCCGGTTCGGAATGCGCCGGACCGGGACCAACACTCAACACGGGTTAGCGAACCCCACAACCAGCAAGGCCGCAATTGCTTTCATTCCTGGCGTTCAGGGGATACCGGTCCTCCCACAGTTGGGCATGAATCCCGTTTCGAATGTGCCAGCCATATGCGTCTGCGGCGGACAGCCCAATCTCAGTTCGGAAGCGCCGGGCGGCCTTTTCAACGGCAACATTTTAGAAAACACTCCGCTCTACACGTACACAGACGCGATAACCTGGACGAAAGGCAAACACACGTTCAAAGGCGGCGGGGAATTGCGCTTCGGCAGTTCGCTTTTTGGCGATGACGTTGACGGTGGCAATTGGAGCGCGTTCGCGCGCGCTTTCGGCGGTGATTCGGCGCTGTCGCCGACCCAAAACATCGACAGCAAACATATGCCTGGACTGCAGGGCACATCCACCTCAGGAGCCCAGTTGTATATGACAAGCCTGTTGTCGCTCCTGTCCGGTTCGCTCAGCCAGGTGACCCAGATGAATTGGCTAACCTCCGCCACCGATACTAAATTTACCGATTACCGGACCGCTGTTCAGAGACTGCGCCAACTCAACCAGAACGAGGGTTCTGCTTTCTTCAAAGACGATTGGAAAGTGAAGCCGTCTCTGACGTTCAACCTCGGCCTCCGCTGGGATTATTACGGCGTGCCATGGGTCTCCAATGGTTTGACAGCGATTCCCGTCGGAGGAGGCAACCAGTTGTTCGGATACTCCGGCGGCAGCTTCTCAACCTGGATGCAGCCCGGGCAACGCGGCGCTCCCACTCAGTTGCAGTTTGTGGGACCGGGCTCGCCGAATCCCGGCATCAGCGTATATCCCAAGGACAAGCGCAGCTTCGGTCCGGCGGTGGGATTTGCCTGGCAGGTCCCCTGGTTTGGAGCGGGACAGACCACTCTTCGCGGCGGCTATCAACTCACCTTTCTGCCGGGAGGAGGTGGCCGCATCAGCACGCTCAACGGCGTTCTCGCCAACCCGCCGGGAAGCTCGTATGACGCCACCTTCACTCAAGGTCCGGGTCTGGAATACCTCGATATGACTAAACTGGCGAGCGTCGTTCCTGTGCCTGTGCCGATTGCGCCGATGCAGGCGATCCAGGTCACGGACCGGAGCGTGGGCTTGTCGGCGATGGACCCCAACTTCACGAACCCCTATGTTCAGAACCTGACGATGGCTCTGACACGAAACGTTGGGCGAAGCCTGACTCTGGACGCCAAATACATCGGGACGCTGAGCCGGAAACTATTCGGAAGTCTCAATCTCAATTCCCCCAATTTCCTGTTTAACGGATTGAAGGAAGCCTTCGATGCCGCGCGCAGCGGAGGGGAATCGCCATTGCTGGACCAAATGTTCAAAGGAATCAACCTCGTCGGTGGCGCGGGAACCGGACCGGTTGGGACGACCCCCGTCGGCGGCGTTTTGCAGACTGGGGCCGGGCAGCTTCGGGCAGCCACAGCCAGTTCGCTGCGCAACAACCTTGCCAACGGCAATTACGTGTCTCTCGCCACCTCCCTTTACACGCTGAACTACGCCGCGAGCATCAATCCCGGCCTGCCGACCATTCCGACAGGCGTACAAGGCGCCGTGCTGCGTCTCAATAATTTCCCGGAGAACTTCATCGAGGCCAGTCCACAGTTCAGCAGCGCGACTTTGCAAACGAATCTCGGCAACACCAACTACAACTCCCTTCAATTGCAGGCAACGATGCGGCCGACCGCGGGCGTCAGTCTTCAGGCGACCTACACGTTTAGCAAGCTTCTGGGGAATAATGGCGGTTATACCCTGCCGTTTGACCGGCGCGGAGACTACACTCTGCAGGCGGGCGATATCCGGCATAATTTTCGGACCAACGGCTTGTTCACATTGCCGATTGGGCCGGGTCAACTGCTGTTGGGCAAAAGCCACAATGTCATGGCCCGGGCCATTGAAGGTTGGCAGTTGGGCTGGATCATCGATTTGGTGAGCGGGGCTCCGACGAGTATCACCGCTCAGAACATGCTTTATGGTAACGGTGTCCCAGATAGGGTCGGGCCGTTCGATCCGCACGTCGGGAAAGTCCAGTGGCAGAACGGCGCCCTCGCCGGAAACTACTTCGGCGGCGCTTACACAAACGTTCCGGATCCGCAATGCGCCAGTATTGCTGCCAATCTGCGGTCCCTCTGCACACTCCAGGCCGTTGCGAATTCTTCCGGAGCCATCGTTTTGCAGAATCCGCAGCCCGGAACCCGGGGCAATCTCGGTCAGAACGTTATCGAAAATCCCGGGCAGTGGACTCTGAATACGTCCATGAGCAAAGCATTCAAGGTCAACGAAGGCATGAAATTTAGATTCCGCGCGGACGCGACAGACATATTGAACCATCCGACACCTGCCAACCCCAATCTGAGCATCAACCCAACTGCCACCAGCGGGCCGTTTGGCAACATCGCCTCGAAAGCCGGGAACCGCCAGTTGCAATTCCAGTTGCGCCTCGAGTTCTAACGGCCAGCCGGGTCCGCTGGGTTTCCAGCGGACCCGGTTTCAAAACGCATGATTTTCCTGCCTGTCCGGTTTTACCCGATTACGTGCGTATAAACGTCACCGAGTCGCTCCAGTCCGTGTAGCCATCCCTGGCTAGCTGCGGGGAATTAGTACTCACAAAGTTGATTGCTGGACCGTCTCGGGATCAGCGTAAACCCTTGCAGCTTTTGAGATTGAAAACATGGCGTATTTGAAACGAACGCTGTGACCGTGGGAAGTTCCGATCTCGCTGCGGATCATGGGTACTCGACGTGGCTGGAATTGAAAAAGGGCTCCGACGTGAGTTTCCAGCTGGGCTACAACCGCAGCGCCGTATACCAGCTGAATTCGGTGTTTTTTTCGCTTGGGTTCAATATTACTGGATTGCTAAACAATCGCCCGTAAACAGGAGGTAAGTATGAGAACGTTTCTTTCGTTTGTTTTACTCACGGCCTTTTTGAGTGTTGGAAGTTCCTTGTTTGCTCAGGGTAAAGGTGGCGGCGCACCAACTGGCCACGCTCAGTCTGGATCTGCGGACCGTGGCGACAAAAATCCGAAATCCGATGCGAAGACCACTACTGCGACAGCAAGCGGCACAAATCCGATGAGCAGTAAATTGAGCGAACATCCTGAACTCGCATCCAAAGTACAGAGCATGCTGCCAAAAGGTACGAGCCTCGATACGGCGGCAAGCGGATTCAAGAAACTGGGCCAGTTCGTGGCGGCCGTTCACGTGTCGAATAATCTCAACATTCCCTTCGACCAGCTCAAGGGCAAGATGGTGAACGATGCAGAATTCTCTCTTGGCCACTCTCCGTTTTCAAACGATTTACAGTGTGGTGTCTCTCAATTATCTGGACATAACGATGCAAACCATCACTGTCGCGGCGGTCTATGACCGCCGGTTTTAAAGTGTCTCGTAATCTACAGTTTGTTGCGAGTTACCATAAAACCGGCGGTCATAGACCGCCGCTACAGCGGGCGTCTCAACCAAGTTTCAAACGTCCAGGCAACTGAGAGACACCACACTCTAGTGTGGGCCGGGACAATTCCGCCGAACCCAATGATGAGCAGCGCGGACATGGGATCGCGCTTCAATGGAGGAGACCACGAAAGACCGGCGTACTCGCCATCTGAGCGATATAATGCCCGGACATCGTTGGATCTGGAGGGGCAGATGACGCGTCGGCAGCGATGGATTTCGCACCCGCAGACCGTGTGGTTGCGCAAGGCCACTTTCCAGCTTCACCTGTGGAGCGGGATCGGCCTCGGCCTGTATGTGCTCGTGGTCAGCGTCACCGGCAGCATTGTTGTCTACAGCAATGAGCTCTACAGGGCTGCGACCCGCGTCCCGATCGCCGTGGCCCCTTCGGGCCAACGGTTAACCGATGATGAATTGAAGGCGGCAGCGGCACGCGTGTATCCCGGATACACGATAGTCACCATGAATCGCGGGCAGAATCCCGACCAGGCCGTCACTTTTTCCCTCGACAGCCATGCCGGTCGTAAAAATCGCCTGTTCAATCCGTATACGGGAGAAGATCTCGGTGATTCGGTGCCTCCCGGCATCCGGCTCGTTTCCCGGCTCCTCGAGTTGCACGACGACCTGCTCGCCGGGAGCACGGGCCGCAAAGTCAACGGTTTCGGCGCGCTCCTGTTGATCGTCCTCGCACTCACGGGAATCGTCGTGTGGTGGCCGGGGATCCAGACGTGGCGGCGAAGCCTGATCGTTCACAGGAATGTCGGGTGGCGGCGCTTCACCTGGGATCTGCACAGCATGATCGGCTTCTGGACCCTTGGCTTCATCGTGTTGTTTGGCTTAAGCGGGGCTTACCTCGGCAATCCTCAGCCGGTTCAGGATTTTGCCGACTGGCTCCAGCCTCCTACCGCCGCCAATGCCGGAGGCCGCATGGTTGATCAAATCATCTATTGGCTCGCCTACCTGCATTTTGGCCGCGTTAACGGAATAGGGATTCCTTGCCGGGGTCCCGGGCTCTGCGACCAGACGACGAAGTTGGTTTGGGCTCTCGCCGGCCTTGCACCCGCGGCCATGTTCGTGACCGGTACCGTGATGTGGTGGAACCGCGTCGTCCGAAAAAAGTTCAGACGGTGGGGGTCATAGCCACGGATTTAACGGATTTAACGAATGGCCGCAAAAAGAGGCTGATATACGGGACCATCCGTTAAATCCGTTAAATCCGTGGCTATGATCCCTGCATCAATTTCCGCAGAAGAGCCGCGGTGCTCGGATGAAGGTCGGCGCTCTGGCCACCGCGCTGGCCGGCGCCGCGCTGGCCACCGGCCGCGCCGGTCGCGGCATCCAGGGGTGTCAAGCCCCGCCCGTCCTTCGCGTCCAGTTTGGCGCCGTGATCGGCAAGGAAGCGAACGACTTCGTCCCATCCCCAGCCCGCGGCGCCGTGGAGCGCCGTTTGGCCGCCCCGGTTTTCGGCAGCATTGACGTCACCGCCGCCTTTGATAAGGGCATCAAGAGCTTTAACCGATCGTCCGGGAACGTCCTCCGTCACGAATCGGCCGCGGGTATCGCGATCCCGGGATCCCAGTCCCGCCGCCGCCATAACCGGGGTGTAACCGGACGCGTTCGGAAGGTTCGGAAGGGCGCCTTTTCCAAGCAACAAGCTGATGGCGTCCGCATCGAAGGCTTTTGCGGCGCGCAGGAGCGGCGTGCTGCCGATCGTGATCATACCATCCGCTCCGCGGTCGGGTCCGACTGCCCGGTAGGGTTGTGCGAGTTTCAACTGGGCGTTCGGGTTCGCTCCCGCGTCGAGAAGCATTTTGATCAACTGCAGGCCGGACGTTTCATCCAGTGATGGGCGATCCGGCCTTCCGCCGTGAGGAACAGTGTTCATGTCGACGGCCGCGTACAGCGGTGTTTGGCCGTACCAGTCCCACTTGTTCACATTCGCGCCTTTCCGGATCAAGTATGCCGCGGCATCGAAGTTACCGTTCAACGTCGCCATGAGCAGCGGCGTGCAGCCTTCCGGATCGGTCAGGTTCAAGTCGGCTCCGCCTTCCGCCAGGCTCTTAACGCATCCTAAACAGCCCTCACGCGCCGCGTAAAGCAGCGCCGTCAATCCGCCTGCGGGCCGGTAAATGGCGCGTGGTTCGGCGGTCACCTGTATTTGCCAGTCGTTCACGTGGGAGCGGGCGTTGACGTCGGCTCCGTGCGCGATCAGTTCCTTCACCATCGCCGGTTGGTTTTGGGCGGCGGCCCATATCAGAGCCGTCTGTTCCCGCCACTGTTCCCGGGCGTTAACGTCGGCGCCATGGCTCAACAGGATCTTTGCGGCATCGACCTGGCCGCTGCGAGCCACGACCATCAGCGCCGTCTGGCCGTCGGCGTTCGGGGAATTGACATCGGCGCCGGCCTTCAACAGTTTTTCGATCATGGCTGCGTTTCCAACGATGGCCGCCTCCGACATTGGAGTGGAGCCATAGTCGTTCGTCGCTTTTACATTCGCGCCCGCCTGGATGAGGCGTTCCGCCAGGTCGAGATCGTTCTGCTGGACGGCCCAGTGGAGCGCCGTCGTGCCATCAGCCTCCGGCGCATTCACATTGACCTTTTTTTGCTGAAGCATTGTCAGTACTGCCGCTCTGTCCTTTGCCTTGACAGCGTCCACCAGCGGCGCGCCCGCAGCTACACCCGCAATACTCGATGCGGTGAACGTTGCAATCGCCAGGGCTGCAACCGGCAACCATGCTTTGATGCTCATGCCGTTAAACCTCCGAAAGTTGACCGGTGCCGTTCCCGAACTTTTCGACCGGAATCCCCGCCCTGTCGAGCAAAGTGGTTAGCAAGTTCGCCAGCGGTGTGTGTTCGGGATACTTGAGGTGCTGTCCACCTTTGATCTTTCCCAGACCGCCTCCGACGATCGCTGTCGGCAGCGGGGAATGGTTATGCGCGTTGCTGTTGCTCATGTTGCTGCCATAAAGGATGATCGAATGATCCAACATGGAGCCGTCGCCGTCGGGCATTTTCGACAGTTTCGCAATGAATTTGGCGAAGACCTCGGTGTTATACACCTGAATTTTTCCAAGCGGCACCAGCTTCTTCGCCAGGTTCTGGTGGTGCGAAATCGCGTGGAAGGAATCGGGAACTCCAATTTGATTGTAGGTCCGGTCGGTGGCTTCTTTGGCCATCATGTAGGTGAAAACGCGCGTCAGGTTGGCCTGGTACGCCAGCGTGATGATGTCGAACATAAGATTAAGCTGTTCGTCGAACGCTGACGGGATACCGAGCGGAACCGCCGGTAAGTTCAGGTTGGAAGTGTCCTGTTTCTCCATTTTTTGAACGCGCCGCTCGATTTCCCGAACGGTTTCCAGATAGTCGCCGAGCATCGCGCGGTCCTGCTCGCCCAGGTTGCGCCGGAGACTTTCAGCCTCCTCGGAAACCACGTCGAGGATGCTGCCGTATTGCTTGACGAGCGTCTTCCGTTCCGCCGGGGTATCGCCCTGACCGAAGAGCCTCTCAAAAAGCTTGCGTGGGTTGACTTCCATCGGAAGAGGCGTGGATGGAGTACGGAACGAGATCGTACCGCTGTAACTGCAGCCGTAGTCGCGGTCGCATGAGCCGCCGCTCACACTGTGGGCTTCGGCGGCAACTTCGAGTGAAGGCAGCGGCGTGTCCTGGCCGATGTGCGCGGCGGCGATTTGATCGATGGTCACACCGCCGTAAGGATCCTGCGTCTTGCGCGGCGATACGCAACTCAGCCAGGTTCCTGGAGAAAGCGCGTGCACGGGGCCAACGGCCGTGCTGTTTTCCAGCCCGCTCACGATCGTCAACTGCTTCTTGAATGGCTCCAACGGCTTCAGAATTGGAGGCAAATCGAAATCCCTGCCCTCGGCCGCCGGCATCCATTGGTCCATGATCGCGCCAAGCGGAAAATAGATAAATCCCATATGAGGCGTTGGCCTGGCTGCCGTTTGCGCCAGAGCCGTCCAGGCTGGAATCATCGCGTCCAGCAAGGGCAGGCCCACCGCGACGCCGGCTCCGCGAAGAAAGGTGCGGCGGGAAAGATGCTTCTTAGTGATGAACATTGCTTCCATCTCCTTCATACGGCATTAACCACAGAGACACAAAGACACAGAGGCAGGGAGAAATCGGGGCCAGACCCAAATTTTCTTGGGTTGCAGAAAATAGGGTCTGGCCCCGATTTCTCCCTGCCTCTGTGTCTTTATGTCTCTGTGGTTAATGCCCATTTAATTGCTCGCTGTTTCCTGGACTTTATTCATTTGAAACGGTGCGCTTCTCACGATACCTAATACTATCGACGAAAACCGATAATTGTCGGCGGCGGCGCCGCGCACGATCTTGCGAACCGTGGGCATATCGTAGTATTCGAGCCCGCGGCCCAACGCATAAATCATCAGCTTTTCGGTCAGGGTCTGAGCAAACTGCCCGGGATGTTTCATCAGCGCCTGGCGCAGATCTTTCGGCCCGCTCACCGGGGTTCCATCGACCAGCTGGCCGGCCGCATCGATCGGGGTTCCGGCGTCCACGTCCTTCGTCCGCCAGGCGCCGACTCCGTCAAAGTTTTCGAGGGCGAAGCCCAGTGGATCCATGACTCCGTGGCAGGCATTGCACGACGGCTTGGCGCGATGGAGTTGCATGATCTCCCGGACCGTGAGGGCCTTGGCGCCTTCCTTATTCTCTGGAAAACCCTCGACATCCGGCGGCGGCGGCGATGGCGGGGTCCCGAGGATGTTCTCCAGAACATAAGCGCCTCGAAGCACCGGAGCCGTACGATTGGCGTATGAAGTGACCATCAAGACGCTGCCTTTGCCCAGCAGCCCCCAGCGATTCTCATCCGCCAGCGTGACCCGCCGGAACTGGTCCCCGCGAATGCCCTGGATACCATAATGGAGCGCCAGCCTCTCATTAAGGAACGTGTAATCCGCTGTCAGAAAATCGAGCGCGCTGCGATCCTCGCGTATGATGCTTTCAACAAACAGTTCCATCTCACGCCGGAAGGCAATGCGCAGGTTCTGGTCAAAGTTGGGGAAGATGAAATTGTCCGGTTCGATCGCATCGATTCCGCGCACGTTCAGCCACTGGAAGGCAAAATTAGTCACGAGCGAGGACTTTGACTTCGGGTCCGCAAGCATCCGGCGGACTTGTTTCTCCAATGTTGCGGAGTCCTTGAGCTTTCCCTGGGAGGCCGCGTTCAGCAGTTCGTCATCGGGAAGCCCACTCCACAGAAAGAACGACAGGCGGGACGCCAGTTCCAGATCGCTGATCCGATAGCTGGCGCCCGGCGAGAGGTGTTCCGGAACCTGTTCGGTCCGGTAAAGAAACTTCGGACTTGCCAGCACCAGAGTCAGCGCATCCTTGATTCCCGCTTCGAAATTTCCCGTCTTCCTCGCTTCCCGGTAAAAGGCAAGCGGCGCCGCGAGATCCTGCTCCGATACCGGCCGGCGAAACGCGCGCCGGGCGGCGTTCGATATGATCTGAGTCGCGCAGGACAATTCCTCATTCGTGTTGGCAGGACGGCACGAAAAAATCCGGCGGCGGCTGGGTGTTTCGGCAACACCTACAGGGGTGAACGGGCCGACGACTTCCACACCGCCTACTCTGGGACTCCGGCCGACGCCTCCGCCCGGAGTAAACGAGTGCAGAATATTGTCCGATTCCGCTAAGGTCCTGGCGATAAACGTGACACCGACCTTGTGCGGCCCGGCCTTTACCGGCACAGAGATGTTCTGAAACCGGGCCGAAATGGCAGCCGAACCTCGGGCTTGCAACTGGTCCACGGCCTTGCGGTCTTCCTCGCCGCCGATTTTGCCCTCGAAGACCTTGGCGCCATCGATAGTCATGATCAGCGTGTGTTGATACTCCAGTCCACCCACATAGCCACCGGTCACGAGTCCGCTGATATTGAACCGGTATTCGCCGTCGGCCGGGAACAGATGATCGATCAACACTCCGCCTCGGGTACCCAGCGGCAGACCATCGACGTGAACACTCTGATCGACTCCCGGCGGCACCGGAAGGTTGATGCCCAGCGGTTTGGCTGACGGTTCGCCGAGCGCCTGGGTGGTTACGAGACGCGCCGCCGATATGTATTGGTCGAGAAACGAGGGGGAAACCTTCAGAACGCTGGCGATGTTGTCGAAGCCGTCGCTCACGTCGTCCGCGGGAAGCAGAGCGCCGGCGTCCACGTGCAAGCCCAGAATATCCTCGATCGCATTGGCATACTCCGCCCGATTCAGCCGGTGCACTGCGACGCGTCCCGGATTCGGGTTCGCAGCCGCTGCCTGGTCGAGCGAGTTCTCCAGCCACGAGGCAAAGGCATCCACCGTGGCCCGGTCCGGCTGGCGCGCGCCCGGAGGCGGCATCATGCCGCCGCGAAGCTTTCGCACCGCTCTTTCCCAGATTTTTGCGTCTTTCGACAGATTGGCCACGTCCATTGTGTCGAACATGACGTTCGCAGTCTTGCTGCGCTGGTTGTGGCAGGTGACACAGTATTGGTCGAGAAGCGCCCTTTGCGGAGAAGGCGCGGACGATGAAGCAGCTTGCTGTGGCGGACGCGCGGCGCCCAGGTAACCGGAACCGGACGAGAGAAGCGCTGCCCCAACGGCGGCGGCAACAAGCACGTAACGCATCATTATCCTCTACTCCTGTTCTACCTTATTGCGCTGGTACGGCATTAACCACAGAGGCACAAAGACAGGGAGAAATCGGGGCCAGACCCAAATTTTCTTGGGTTTCAGAAAATAGGGTCTGGCCCCGATTTCTCCGCGCCTTGGTGCCTCTGTGTCTTGTGTCTCTGTGGTTAATGCCCATGTCATTTCCGCCCACAACTCCTAAACAATGCCGCCCAACTCCCGCACGTGACTCCATAAGCCCCGATAGACAACGGATAAAAACACTGTGGGATCGCCCCACGCCTTGTCGAACTCCGCGGTGGGGGCGGCAGCGATGATCTCCCGCGCCCCCTTACCCTGCTTCATCATTTCTGCGATCCGGGTCTTCAACGTGTTGCACATTTCATACTGGGCTTCCAGGTCGCTCCTGCTCTGTACCGGTCCTGTTCCCGGGATGACGCGCGTTTTCATATCGGTCAATCCGACGAGGGTTTTTGTGGCAGTGACCAGTCCGCCCAGCCAACCGTTGGTGCAATAATCCG
>Ga0207090_1136_pt1 | contig 16661 bp, 10 predicted proteins | sample Alteio_BWMinHeat_50_FD_153565 | JGI IMG/M metagenome (GOLD analysis project Ga0207090, IMG submission 153565) | Enriched cells from forest soil in Barre Woods Harvard Forest LTER site, Petersham, Massachusetts, United States -... | ecosystem: Environmental > Terrestrial > Soil > Temperate forest >...
CGCTCCGCAGGCCGCTCAGGCGCCTGCCGCGCCGGCGGCTCCGCCTCCGGAAGCCCCCCCCCGCAGTTGACCTCCAGACGCCATTCGCATACGCCGATTACACCTGGATGAACTCCATCCCCCGTAATCACGACGCCGTTCTGGATGGTAAGTACTTTTCGGGCGAATTCCGAGTGGACACCAATTACATCTACGACTGGCACCGTCCCATCGACCATACTCTCATTGGAACCACGGAGGGCGAGCGGACCGGCGAATTGGTGATCCAAGCGATTAATGCCGGCGGCGACTTTCACGCGGGCAACATGCAGGGCCGCCTCTTGACGCAGTTCGGCGCCGTTTCCACGGCCGTGCCGCGCAACGATGCCAGTTACAGCCAGGGCCAATGGGATCTCTTGAACGCCTACCGGTACCTTACCGACGCGTACGCCGGGTACCACATGAACGTGAACCACGGCCTCAACGTCCAGGCGGGCATCTTCCTGTCGTATATCGGGCTGTTCAGTTACTACAGTTTTGATAACTGGGCCTACCAGCCCTCGTACGTTTCGTCTAACACGCCATGGTTTTTCAGCGGCTTACGGTTCCAATACTTTCCGACCAACAAGCTGAAAATCGAGCCCTGGTTCATCAATGGGTGGCAGACTTATGCCAAGCCCAACGGCAGGCATGGAATTGGCGGGCAGATCCTGTGGCGACCGACGGGAAACCTCGACTTTGTTTTTAATACGTACACCCTGGGACGCGATGTCCTGGGTAACCCGCAGCGTTCCCGCTATCACGGGGACTGGAGTCAAGAGTGGAAATACTACGAGAACCCCAACAAGGTAATGCACCGGATGGCGTTCACAGTGACTGAGGACTTCGGCTGCGAAACCGGCGGCGGTGTAGTTTGCAGGCACGGAAATGCCGCCACCCCCGCGCAAAACTTCCTTGGCATCATGGCCTATCACCGCTTTTGGTTCGCTCATGACAAGTTCGGCGCGACGCTCGGCGGCGGCGTTGTGAACAACCCGGGCCGTTATCTGGTTCTTTTGCCGCCGATCAACGGCGCGAACGCAACCACCGGAACACCGTACTTCACCGAGAATCCGGGCGATAAGTTCAAGGCCTATGATTTCCAGCTCACCTTCGACTACATGCCCAGCCAATGGGTGACTTGGCGAGTTGAATTCACGCAGCGCGGCTCTAACGTAACTTACTTTAGCGGGCCCGGAGGCATAACTCCTCAAGTAACACCGGGGCTCTACATTAATACGGGCGATCCCACGGCGATCGTTCCGGGCTTTACGCCGGACCTCCGTAAACATGAGAACCGCCTTATTTTTTCACTGATGGTGAAGCTCTAAAAATGGGGCAGGCCACTATTTTTCGTGGCCTGCCCGGTTTATTTTGCTGGATGAGGTAAAAAATCATATGTGCCGAATCACTCGGTCGTGCTCGATGTTTTTCTCCGTAGTCTTGCTCATGGCTACGGATGCTTCCTGGAAGGGCAAACCCATCTCGCAATGGAATGCGGATGATGCGAAACAGGTGCTCTCCAACTCCCCGTGGGTCAAGAAGGCAGTGGTAACGACGCTGCCGCAACGCAGTGAAGCGCAACTGCGTGACGGCGGGCGAATGGGGATGAGCCAGGGCGCGGGCCTGAGAGCGCTCGATCCCTCCATCTTGACGGGCTTAGGTGGAGGCAAGCACCTTGTGGCAAAACCCCGGAAGCGCCAGACGCTGCTCGTCCGTTGGGAAAGCGCCTCTGCGATTCGCAGCGCGGAACTGAAGGTTGGCGACGAGCGCGCGCCTGCCTGGGATGGCGATTACTATGCCATCGCTGTTTACGACGTCCCCGATCTGGAGGATCAGAAAACCCTCCCGGTCGAGTTGAAGAAGGCTGCGTTCCTGAGGCGCGACGGAAGAAAGGATCTCCAGCCCCTGCGTGTCGACCTGCTGTTCGACGAAGAGTTGGCGACCGTTGTTTACCTTTTTCCGCGTTCCGAGAAAATCACTAAAGAGGATAAAGATATCTGGTTCGTGGCCCAGATCGGCCGAATGCACATGGCGCAATCCTTCCATGCGGAAGAGATGGAGTTCCAGGGTAAGCTAGAACTAGCAACTGCGAGGTAATGCATGCTTAGGCGCCGAGTAAAACCATTCCTGCTGACTTATGCGTCCCTGGTCTTGCTGATGGCCGCGGATCCGTCTTGGAAGGCCAAGCCGACTGCCCAGTGGACCGAAGAAGATGCCAGGCAGGTTCTCACCAAATCCCCCTGGTCGAGGGAGGTTAGAGCCGGGATCGCCCGCCGGGAGAGCGAAGACGAACTCAGGGACGGCGGAACGATGGGACAGCCAAAAGGCGTCGGCTACGATAACGTGGACCCCAAGGGCAGTGGGCCAAAGCTCCCGGCGAATCCAACCGCAATCTTCACCGGAAGCAACGTCCGTAGCACCCGTTCCGTCGTTCAGGCCATTACGTTGAGGCTGCGTTGGGAGAGCGCTCTTCCTGTCCGCCTCGCGGAGTTGAAATCCGGTGAAATCGACCCGCCCACGCTGGAAGGTGATGGCTATCGCATCGCTGTCTATGGGATTCCCAGTGGAAACTTCAAGGGCGATCCGAAAAAGTTGGGCGATCCTCTGAAGGAAGAAGCGGTTTTGAGACGCGAAGGGAAAAAAGATGTGAGGCCGTTGCGCGTCGAAGTCTTCCAACGGACCGACGGCGCGGCGGTTGTCTACTTGTTCCCGCTATCCGCGGAAATCACTCGGAACGACGGGCGGCTGGAATTCGAGGCCCACATCGGGCGGATTGTCGTGGCGCAATCGTTCAATCTTGCGGAGATGGAGTTCCAGGGCAGGCTGGAACTCTGACAGGACCCGCCCAGCGCCTGGAAATCCTTTACTTTCACACACCAGAAAGTTCTGCTTATAACGCCCATAAGGGATTCCTGTTTGTGCGTTCATGACTTGTTTATGACCTTCCCACCATACTGACCTTGATGGGTCGCTCTTAGGGGCCCACCGTGCTCACCGCGAAATGATCAGGAGTGCAGCCAAGCTCGCTGCCGGTTTGCAATAGCTGGGAGCAGAAATCCCCAAACCTAACGGCGCTTGGCAATCGAGTCATTCTTGATTCCGCGTTAGAAACCCTCAGAGCCGCTTGGGATAAGTGCATTCGTGTTTTGCGAAACAACAGAAATGAAAACTCTCACCGGTAGTCTTAACACGCGAGGTCTTTTGGTACTTTGTGCCGGCCTCCTGGCGCGGTCGCTGGCCGGTGCTGATGCGGCACCGCCGGCGAAGGAGACTCTACTCGCACAAGCCGGCGATACGGCGGCCAGCAGTAGTGTCGAGGCCAGGCCGCTGGTATACGGATCTCTCCGAGGAGTTACGCAGGATTCGAAGGGCTCGCCGCTGGCCGCTGTGAGTGTCGCGATCCAGGGTACGGGACAACCCGGCCTCAGCCTGCGCAGCTCAGACGATGGGAGTTTCGCGGTCAATGAGCTTGATCCGGGGTCCTATCGATTAACTGCCTCGAAGGAGGGTTTCACCAAATCGACCACGATCGTGCAGATTGTCGAGGACCAGACGGTACTTACCAATGTTGCGCTCGTGGCGGCGACCCGGAGTGCCGCCCTAGCTCCCGCACTCCCAGGTGTGGCGCCTCCAGCCGGCTCCAACGGCGGCTTCTTCCATCGCTGGGCCAAGGCGTATTGGGACGATTGGCATCCCAGTGCTTCCGCTGGAGCTGATCCCGAGCCAGTCTACCGCGGATACCCCGCTCCCGAGTCCAATCCGCCGTATCCATTCAGCGTGTGGCCCTATGGCGGTTCGGTGGTAATCGGTCAACCATGGACGCAAGCTAGCCCATTGATGACCGCCATATGGGGCGGCAAGCATGGCGACTGGTGGAAAAGGAGCGGAATTCAGATCTACGGATGGTTCGATGTCGGCACGAACTTGAGTACTTCCACCAGTCAGAAGGGTGGCAAATACGCCAATGCGCCCGCTGCCTACAACCAAATACCGAACTCGATCCAACTGGATCAATTCGCGCTGTACATCGAACGCCAACCCGATACGGTACAGACTGACCACTTTGACTGGGGCTTCCGCCTGACGAACTTGTACGGGTTTGACTACCGCTTCACCACGGCCAAAGGCTACTTCAGCCAGCAGCTGCTCAACAATAACAAGGTGGATGGCACGATGGGCAACGCGTACGGATACGATCCCGTGATGTTCTACATCGACCTATACTTCCCGCACGTAGCTCAGGGAATGAACCTCAGAGTGGGCCGCTATGTGTCGCTTCCGGACATCGAAGCGCAGTTGGCGCCCAATAACTATACCTACACGCACTCACTGCTCTACACGTACGACTGCTACACGCAGACTGGAGCGAATGCCACCATTAAGCTCAGCAATCATTGGATGGTCCAGCTTGGTATATCGCCGGGCTGCGACACAGCAGCATGGAAGGGCGACGCGCAATTGACTGGCAATGCGTGCGCGATTTATACGTGGTCCAACGGAGGCGACAATATTTACGTCTGCGCGAACTCTCTAAATTCCGGCAAGTACGGCTACAACAACCTTGCAGCCTACTATGCCACCTGGTTCCACAAAATCAACAGCAACTGGCATACGGGTACAGAATCCTGGTATCAGTACGAAACCCAGACGCCTAATGTCTTCAACCCGGCCGCTGCTTCCCTCATTCAGACGAATGCCAACGGAGCCTGGTGTGACCGATCCTCCGAGCTTACCTGCTATGCACCGGAATGGGCGATTCTCAACTACACCAACCGGCAGTTCGGTAAACATGATTTCATCAGCTTCCGTAACGAGTATTTCGACGATATGAAGGGCCAGCGAACCGGTTTCAAGACCAGATACCTGGAGAGCGGCATTTCCTGGAACCACTGGATCGGAACCAGCCTGAACTTCCGTCCGGAAATCAGGTGGGAACGCGCCATGGATTACCCCGCGTATGACGGTGGCACCCGGCACAATCAATTGATGTTTGCCGCCGACGTGTTGTGGTTCTTCTAGCGGAGAAGACCCGGCAGAAACCATCAGGAGTCCTTTCCTTTCAACAGCGAAGCTGCCGAGCCCGCTCGCCTTATGGCGCTCAGAGGAAGTTCCGTTCGCTCTTTCATGACTTTTTTTACATCTCCCGGCGCATGACGCGGCCTTGCCGATCTCATCTGGTTCTACTGAATCAAAAGAGTCAGGCCACTTCCGGCCTCGATGAAGCTCCCGCATCCGCGCTTCATCGGGATTCAACCACGGGTGCGCCGGGAGATGATAAGATACAAGTAAATCTTTTCGATTCAACAAACTATCGGCTTCCGTTTATCGGCACCCTAAGTTTTTCTTTCTGTGGCGTTTATGACTTTTTCACGGCCTTGAACGCACAATAGTAGCGGCTACAAAATTTGATCCTCAGATCGACAAGTGGGAGACGTGGCGGATTGCGTCTATTGATGGGTGTAGGCAGCGCTTTGGCGCTGGTTACCTGCCTTTACCAATGGAGCGCCCAAATACCGGGTAACCGCGTTCCCTCCTCACGCGCATTCGGGTTTTCGGCCCATTCGTCGCCCCTGCTGTACGGTTCCGGAGCGCTGGCCGACCTCGATGGCGACCGCCGGGCCGACCTCGCATCCGCGTCGCCTCAAGGCGTGATGAATGGCACCTATCGCTACAGAGTCGAGGTGCACTTAACCGCCGAGCCGGGCACCACTTTCGACGTAGATTCAGAAGCTCCAGGCGGGCTACATATCAGCGCCCGAGACGTGGATGGCGACAACGATCTCGACTTGGTGATTACCAGCCAGTTTGGATATGAACCGGTCGGAGTGTGGATCAACGATGGTCACGGGCGGTTTACCCAAGGGTATTCGGAAGCTTACGACAAGGGGATCTGGCAGGAAACAGATTGCTGTCTTGAGACACAGAATTCCCTTCATCGACCTGATCAAACTCCGCTAAATCCAGCCGGTGGCTGGGTCTTCCCACGGGACAACCACCTGGCCCTCGCGCTCCTTCCTGAAAAATTGCACGTTGCAGCGGATTACCGTGGCCTGAATTCGCTGAACCCCGGCAATCCCTTTCGGGCGCCCCCTCTTTCATAAGAACGGCCGGCCTATACCCGCAGTGGGCTGCTTCGTCTGCAGCGCGTGTGATTCCTCAAAGCCCGGTTTCAAAGGAGACGGATGAGATTGCAATGCTCCATCGGCGCATCCGGAAATCTTCAGGATACGATTTCCTTCTCCTATCGGCGCGGCGGGCCGTCAAGGGATTTTCTCAACGCGCAGGGCGATTATCGAACCGTTCGACTGAGCTATTTGAACTTGGTGGGTTCCTATATGACGGCGGGGAATCAACTGAATCTCGCTGTGGGCCAGGAGGTGATTCCGTGAAACAGGCTCTTTTGGTGGAGGGTAGTTTGGTACTGGCCTTCGGATTCCTTTTGGCCGGTTGCAGCGCCAAGGGAGGAAACGTGGAGGCAGGCGGTGGAACTCCTCCGCCCCTACAGGTGGAGCACGAAGGCGAAGCCAACGTTTTCAAAGTGGACCATCCCGAGCAATTCTCCATTGCTGCTGCTGGCCGGCACGCCGAAGCACCCGAGTTGAACGTGACCGGGGTCGTCAATGCCGACGTGTCCCGAAACGTCCCCGTGATCTCGCTGGCCTCCGGCCGCGTGGTTGAGATCCACGCGCGGTTGGGGGATGCGGTCACCAAAGGCCAGCTTCTTTTGCGCATTCAGAGCAATGACATCGCCGCCGCCTTCGCCGATTACCGTCACGCTGCGGCCGATGCCAAGCTGGCAAGCGCCCAACTGGATCGGGCCAAGGTACTATACGAGAAGGGCGCCATCGCGTTGAAGGATCTGGAAGTTGCCGAAGACACCGAGGCCAAAGCCAAAGTGGACGTGGAAACCGCGCAGGCGCACTTGCGCTTGCTGGGGGCTGACATGAGCAATCCCTCGGCCCTCGTGGATGTGACGGCGCCTGTTTTCGGAGTAATCACCGAACAGAACGTAACTGCTGCGGCAGGAGTCAAAACTCTGGACAACTCCCCCAATCTCTTCACGATTTCCGACCTTTCCGAAGTCTGGATCGTTTGTGATGTCTATGAAAATGACTTGCCCAAAGTGCAAGTAGGCGATATAGCCGATATCCGCCTGAATGCCTACCCGGGGCAGGTCCTAAAGGGAAGCATCGACAACATCGGACCGATTCTCGACCCCAACATAAGAGCTGCCAAAATACGCATTCAAGTGAGCAACCCAGGCATGTTGAGGATCGGGATGTTTGTGACCGCGACGTTCCATAGCGAAAGCCAGCAGGTTTACGCTGTAGTGCCGGCCGCCGCGGTGCTCCACTTGCACGATCGCGATTGGGTTTACGTGCCCGATGGGGAGCACCGGTTCCGGCGAGTCGAGGTAGTAGGCGGCAATATGCTTCCCGGAAGTTTGCAGGTCATTGTTTCGGGCATAAAGCCTGGCAAATCGGTTGTTTCGAATGCGCTGGTGCTGGAGAACACCTTGGAGCAGTGATTTCCTTTTCTTATGATGAAGGAACAAATCCGCGAGCGAATCGAAGAAATCGGTATCATTCCTGCGGTGCGCGTCTCCTCAATCGAGGATGCAATATTCGCCGCCGATGCAGTCTGCCGTCATTGCGTCCCCATAGTGGAAGTGACCATGACGGTACCTGGGCAATCGAGGTTCCCGCCGAGGTGATGGCCGCTTGGAAGGTTGGTCCCGACTTTGTTAAGATTTTTCCGTGTGCCCAAGTAGGCGGCCCTGCCTATATCAGGGCCTTGAAAGCGGCGTTTCCCCAGATCCAGTGGATCGCGTCTGGGGGCGTCAACCAGCAGACTGCCGCCGATTTCGTTCTGGCCGGAGCCGCGGTCTTAGGCATCGGCGGCGAATTGATCCCCCACGCAGCGATCCACCAGCGGCAAGGGCACTGGATTGGCGAACTGGCGCACCGGTTCCTGCAGATCGTGAAGGAGGCCCGTAGTCTAAGGGCTCTCAACGAGAAGCAGACGCACCCATGATACGCGCTCTCATCGATAATTCGCTGAATAATCGCTTCCTGGTAGTCGTGGCGGCGCTCCTGCTGCTGGTGTGGGGAGCGATTTCCTTTCATAACCTGCCCGTTGAGGCCTATCCCGACGTTGCTAACAATTACGTTCAGGTGATCACGCAGTGGCCGGGACACGCTGCCGAAGAGGTTGAGCAGCAAGTCACGATCCCGATCGAGATCGTCATGAACGGCATCCCACACCTCGATCATCTCCGGTCTTTTTCAGTCTTCGGGCTTTCCAGTCTGATGCTCATCTTCGATGATGAGTCGGCCAACGACTGGAACCGCCAGAAGGTCTTGGAACGCCTCTCCCAACTCACCCTGCCGAGCGGGTTGCAACCTCAGATTGGGTCGGATTACAGTCCGGTTGGCCAGATCTACTGGTATACCCTGCACAGCAACAACCCCAGATATGACCCCATGGAGTTGAAGTCGTTGCAGGATTGGACTCTGGAAAAACAGTTCAAGTCCGTTCCCAATGTGGTTGACGTGGTCAGTTTCGGTGGGGTAACGCGCGAATACCAAGTCGGAATCGACCCGGATAAGCTGATCGCCTACGGACTTACGATCAGCCAGGTAGAGCAGCAACTTGCCAATAACAATGTAAATGCAGGCGGTAGCTTTGTCGAAGCCGGCTTGCAGCAGATCAACGTTCGCGCGATTGGACTGATCCGCAACGTTCGCGATATCGAAAAAATCGTCATCAAGACCCAGAACGGCACGCCGATCCGGATCGGGGACATTGGAACTGTAGGGCAAGGGCCTAAAATCCGGCTCGGCCAGATCGCTAAAGCGGTTCACCGCGAGGATGGGAAGGTCACCGATAATGGCGACGTCGTCGAGGGGATTGTCCTGCTACGGAAGGGCGCCGATTCCGATGCCACCCTCGACGCCATCCACGAGAAGGTGGACGACCTGAATGAGCATGTGCTGCCGCGCGGTGTGAAGATCGTTCCGCATCTCGACCGCAGCGAACTGGTCCACTATACCACCCACACTGTGCTGCATAATCTCACCGAGGGCATCATTCTGGTGGCGTTGATCCTGCTACTTTTCTTGGGAAACGTCCGGGGCGCGCTTATCGTGGCCCTCACCATTCCTTTTTCACTCCTGTTCGCATCAACCTGTCTCAACCTCAACAAGATTCCCGCGAACCTCCTGTCGCTGGGCGCCCTTGATTTCGGAATGGTGGTGGAAGGCGCCGTGGTGATGGTGGAAAACATTGTCCGTTACCTGGGGCACCATCAGGATCGACCCGGCACAAAACTGGAGCGGATACGCCGGGCGGCGCATGAAGTACAGCGGCCGGTCTTCTATTCGATCGGTATTATCATCACAGCTTACCTGCCGATTTTCACGCTCCAGCGCGTGGAAGGGCGCCTGTTCAAGCCCATGGCCTGGACCGTGTCGTTCGCACTGCTCGGCGCGCTCATCTTTTCCATGCTGATCGCCCCCGTGCTCTGCAGTTTCGTTTTCGGCAACACGGTAAGGGAGTGGCGCAATCCCGGAATGGTCCTGTTAACCAAGGTCTATCGCACGACCCTGGGGCAAGCCATTCGGTTTCGCTGGCTGACGGTGGCAGTCGCGGTGGCGGCGCTGGGTGTATCGGCTTATCTCGGACTGAGCGGCGTGATTGGTTCCGAGTTTCTCCCGCACCTGGACGAGGGCGCGATCTGGGCCCGTGGCACCCTAGCGCCCAGCACGGGCCCCACTGAGGGTACGCGTGTGGTGGACCAGGCGCGAGTGATCTTCGCTTCCTTCCCGGAAGTCACTCAAGTGGTCAGCCAGGTGGGACGTCCCGACGATGGTACCGATGTCGCCGGCTTCTTCAATACTGAGTACTTTATCGATCTCAAACCCAAGGAACAGTGGCGCCCCGTCTTCCAACAGAACAAGGAAGCGCTCATCGCCGCTATGGACCGGGAGGTCGAAAAGATTCCCGGAGCGCTCTGGAATTTTTCGCAGCCGATTGCCGACAACATGGAGGAAGCGGTCAGCGGGGTAAAAGGGCAGTCCGCGATCAAAATCTATGGCGACGATCTCAAGAAGTTGGAAGAGACCGGTGATCGGATCGTCAGTATCCTGAGAACCGTGAATGGCGTAAAGGATCTCGGCCTGTTCCGCGTGATTGGTCAGCCGAACGCAGAGTTCGAAGTAGATCGCGACAGGGCGGCGCGTTACGGAATCAACGTGGCAGACGTGCAGGACGCCGTCGAAACCGCCGTCGGCGGGAAAGCTGTCACGGAAGTACTACAGGGTGAGCGGCGCTACGACCTGGTGGCGCGTTATCAGGCCCCCTATCGGAACACCAAGGAAGCGATCGAAAACATCCGCCTCGTCAGTCCGTCCGGCGAGCGCGTTTCCCTCGCCCAACTCTGCAAAGTGGCAGTTTTGGATGGGGCATCCGAAATCTACCGGGAGGGCAGTTCGCGCTATGTGGCGATCAAATACAGCGTGCTAGGGCGGGATTTAGGGGGCACTGTCGAAGAGGCCATGGCAAAGGTGAACCGGCAGGTGAAGCTCCCCGAGGGTTATCACATCGACTGGGCCGGCGAATATGAGAGCCAGAAACGATCGTCGAAGCGGCTGATGATCGTGGTGCCCATCACCTTATTGGTGATCTGCATGATTCTCTTTACCATGTTCAAGTCGTTCAAATGGGTGGCGTTGATTCTGGCCAACGTTGCCATGGCGCCGATTGGCGGGTTGCTGGCGCTGCTGCTCACCCGTACACACTTTAGCGTCTCTTCGGGAGTGGGGTTTCTGGCGTTGTTCGGCGTGTCCGTGCAAACCGGGGTCATCATGCTGGAATACATCAACCAGCTTCGTTCCCGCGGCCACACTATCTTGGATGCGGCCATTCAGGGATCGGTTCAGCGACTGAGGCCCATCACTATGACCATGCTGGTAGCCAGCCTTGGACTCCTGCCGGCGGCGCTTTCGCGTGGTATCGGTTCGGACTCACAACGGCCATTCGCCATCGTGATTGTGGGCGGACTGGTGGCGGCCCTGATCTTGGGCGTGTATCTTCTCCCCACGCTCTACGTGTGGGTAGCCAACGACCGCGATGTGTTCCCAGCGCCTGAGGAACAAGTTATCGAAGAACAGTAAGAGCAACTCGCAATATCTTGACCCCAGCCAACATCGTGCCAAGGTTCACACAAAGGGAAATTCCGGCGCTGAACTCTTGCGGAATTTCAGAGGTATAATTCCCGTAGGAGAATAGATAGGGGCCTGCTCGATATCCCCGCATTGCTGATTGGATTCCTGGTAATCGCCAGGCTCGTCTGGGGGCATAGCCAACGGGATCCATCCTCAGTTGCATAATCGCAAGTAAAGCGAACTCGCGTTTCAGCCGGAACCACGCAGTCCTCGCGTCAGATCCTCGCGGTTTTCGCCTTCAGCCTTTAGTTTCTTGCCGCGACGCCGTAATCGCATAATCTTCTGGGCAATCGTTCGATTAGCGGCTCCATTGACGAATGCCGATGGCATAATAATCACTTCGAACTCATGCTGCGCTTAACCGAGTTGCGGGAGAGGCGACATCGAATCCCGATCCTGCTGGTTAGCGGGGCAATAATCCTGGGGATCGGTGTGGTGGACTGGCGGACAAAGCCGTACGTATCGCTCGGCTTCCTCTACTTGTTCCCCATAATGCTCACTGCGGGACTTATCCCACGCTGGGCGGTGGTCGTCCTTGGCATCGTTTGCGCCGCGCTCAGTGAATTGTTTAGTGCGTTGGACCCCTCAGATGCATTCATTCGCTTGGGGTTCGAGGCACTAGCGCTCACGGGATGCGGGCTCTTTGTAGCCGAGCTGTCACGAAACCGCCGCCTCATGCTGGAAGCCGAGGACCGGCTGCGCATTTTGGTTGAGACGAGTCCTGCTGCAATCGTGACGGTCGACGAGCAGGGATTCATCGAGCGTGCGAATCGCGCAGCGGTGGAATTGATCGCGCCCCCTGACGGACACCTCGTCGGACTTCCTATTGCTGCCTTCTTGCCCCAGCTCCATCATGCGTTGCGGAAGGAAGAAGGGCCGCAGTTCCGGACATCGATGCAATGCCGGGGGCATCGCGGTGACGGAACGTCCTTCTTGGCACAGGTTTGGTTCTCGACGTACAAAGAAGGCGCCACACCAAAACTGGCTGCCATTATTGCAGACGTTTCGGAGGACCGGGCAGCAGCGGTTTCGAACCCGTCATCACCCAACCACCATGAGCGAATGCCACTCAACGACCGCGAAATCGAAGTACTGCGGCTCCTAGTTCAGGGCTTGGCTAATAAAGAAATCGCATCCGGTATCGGAATCTCGGAAAGCGCAGTCAAGAACACGCTCCAACAACTGTTTGCCAAATCGGACGTGCGTACTCGCAGCCAGCTTGTTCGCGTGGCACTGGAGCAATATCGCGATCTTCTGTAACCTAGTGCCGCCGGTTGTCCAATCGAACGATTGACTAATCAAATCGCCAGCCAAAAGAACGGCGCGGCTTAATCGGACGGCTGAAAATCGGGGCCGGAAAGATCGCGGCCTCCGCTAATAAGATTGCTGGCGCTCCAACACGCGATCTCCCACATTTAAGACTGCACCTCTATCCAAAACCCTAGGTCGCTTCCTTAAGAAACAACTATGATCCGCGGTATTGTCGCCTTTGCCCTCAACAACCGGTTCCTGGTTTTTATCGTGGCGAATCTGCTGTTGATCTGGGGCATCATCTCGTTTCGCAACCTGCCCATCGAGGCTTATCCCGATGTCGCCAACAACTACGTCCAGGTCATCACGCAATGGCCTGGCCGGGCGGCCGAAGAGGTCGAACAGCAGGTTACCATTCCTATCGAAATCGTCATGAACGGACTGCCGCACCTGCAGCACCTCCGTTCCACCTCGCTGTTTGGACTCTCCAGCCTCATGCTGATCTTCGATGACGATTCGGAAAACGATTGGAACCGCCAAAAAGCCCTCGAGCGGCTCTCCACAGTCACTCTTCCCCAGGGACTGCAGCCGCAGATCGGCACCGACTATAGTCCGGTCGGCCAGATCTACTGGTATACCCTCAAAAGCACAAACCCCCGGTACGATCTGATGGACCTGAAATCCCTTGAGGATTGGGTTCTGGAAAAGCAATTCAAATCGGTGCCCAACGTAGTCGATGTGGTCAGCTTTGGGGGAATCACCAAGGAATATCAGGTGCGCGTCGACCCCAACAAACTGATCTCCTACAGTCTCAGCATCGGCCAGATCGAGCAGCAGTTGGCCAACAACAACGTTAATGCGGGTGGAAGCTTTATTGAGGCCGGACTGCAGCAAATCAACGTACGTTCCGTAGGGCTCTTCCAACATGTGAACGATATCGGGCTGACTTTTATCAAGTCTCAAACAGGAACCCCCATCCGCATTAGCGATATCGGCACGGTGGTGCAAGGGCCGAAAATCCGTCTGGGACAAATCGGGAAGGCAATCCACCGGGCGGATGGGAAGATTATCGACAACGACGATGTGGTGGAAGGCATCGTCCTTTTGCGGAAGGGAGCTGAATCCGACTCTACGCTCGACGCCATTCATGAGAAGGTTAAGGAACTCAACACTTACGTCCTCCCTCACGGAGTGAAGGTCGTGCCATTCCTGGACCGCAGCGACCTGGTCCACTACACCACGCATACGGTGTTACACAATTTGACCGAAGGCATCATCCTGGTGACCGTCATCCTCTTTCTGTTTTTGGGAAACGTCCGCGGCGCCCTGGTGGTCGCGATGACGATTCCATTTTCGCTCCTGTTCGCCTCAATCTGTCTGGACCTGCGCAAAATCCCGGCTAACCTGCTCTCGCTCGGAGCCTTGGATTTCGGCATGGTGGTCGACGGCGCGGTGGTGATGGTGGAGAATATCGTTCGCCATCTGGGACGGCGGCACGCGGAGCCCAAACCCGTGATGACGGTCATACGCGAGGCCGCTCACGAGGTCCAGCGGCCTGTCTTCTACGCGATCGGCATCATCATTACCGCTTATCTGCCGATCTTCACATTGCAAAGCGTGGAGGGCCGCTTATTCAAGCCTATGGCTTGGACGGTTGCGTTCGCACTCCTGGGTGCGTTGATCTTTTCTATGGTCCTGGCGCCGGTCCTCTCGAGTTTCCTGTTCCCCAAGGGCACTACGGAGTGGCGCAATCCGATATTGGCTTGGCTCACGGATCGCTACCGCGGGTCACTTCGCTTGGCAATCCGGCTGCGTTGGGTAACCGTTGGAGTTGCCGTGCTATGTGTATTCGCGTCCGCTTACCTGGTCACCAGCGGCATCATTGGATCTGAGTTTCTCCCGCACTTGGATGAAGGTGCGATTTGGGCGCGCGGCACCCTCGCCCCTAGCACCGACTATACCGAAGGGAGCCGGCTTATGAACCAGGCCCGCATCCTGTTTGCGTCGTTTCCGGAGGTCACTCAAGTCGTATCCCAGGTTGGCCGGCCCGATGATGGCACCGACACTACCGGCTTTTTCAATACCGAGTATTTCGTCGATCTCAAGCCCAAAGAGCAATGGCGTCCCGTCTTCCAGCAGGATAAAGATTCGCTGATCGCCGCTATGGATCGGGAGTTGGAGAAAATCCCTGGCGTCCTATGGAATTTCTCCCAGCCCATTTCCGACAACATGGAAGAAGCCGTGAGTGGCGTCAAGGGACAGCTTGCCACAAAGATATATGGGACGGATCTCAAGGTACTCGAGGAAAAAGGCGAGCAGATCGTCAACACCATGCGGAGCATCCGCGGCATCCAGGACTTGGGTCTGTTCCGCGTGATCGGCCAGCCCAACCTCAATTTCACGGTGGACCGGCAGCAGGCCGCAAGGTTTCAAATCAACGTCGCCGATGTGCAGGACGCGGTCCAGACAGCCGTCGGCGGCAACGCCCTCACCCAGGTTCTGCAACAAGAGCAGCGCTACGATCTGGTCATGCGCTACCTCCCGCAGTACCGCGATACCAGGGAGGCAATCGAGAACATTCGCCTGTTATCTCCAACGGGCGAGCGCGTTTCCCTGGCTCAGCTTTCCTCCGTGCAGGTGCTGGATGGAGCCTCGGAGATCTACCGCGAGGGCAACTCCCGTTATGTCGCGATCAAATACAGCGTCCGCGACCGCGATCTCGGTAGCACTGTGCAGGAAGCCATCAAAAAGGTCGGCGAAACGGTGAAATTGCCGCAGGGCTACCGCATCGATTGGGCCGGAGAGTACGCCAGTCAGCAGCGTTCCCAGAAGCGGCTCATGATCGTATTGCCAATCACCATCCTGGTCATCTTTATCGTCCTCTACTCCATGTTCCACTCCTTCAAATGGGCTTCGCTCATGCTTGCCAACATCGCCATGGCGCCGCTAGGAGGTCTGCTGGCCCTGTTCCTCACCGGGACTCACTTCAGCGTGTCTTCGGGCGTGGGCTTTCTGGCACTCTTCGGCGTCTGCGTACAGACCGGCGTGATCATGCTGGAGTATATTAACCAGCTTCGGGCGCGGGGGCACTCCATTGCGGATGCGGCCGTAGAGGGCGCGGTGCTCCGCCTCCGCCCAATCATGATGACTACACTGGTAGCGACCCTGGGGTTGTTGCCGGCCGCCACCTCTCGCGGCATCGGTTCCGATTCCCAGCGGCCATTCGCCATCGTTATCGTCGGTGGACTCATGCTCGCGATGCTGGTGAATATCTTCTTGCTGCCCACACTCTATGCTTGGGTAGCCGGAGATCGCGATGTGCTGCCGGTGCCCGAGGCAAGCTTTGAAGAAGCATGAAGCCGGCCAGACCACACTGCATGTGATGAGCAGAGAAGAAGCCCGACTCGCCGCATATTGAAAGCCGCTGTTGCCGCGCACCCGTGCCCGAACAGCACGCGACGATCCTGGCACGTCCCTTCAAGCTAAGTACCGGATTGTCGTCCTGGCTCGCGACCCTGCTGTGCATCCCGTATGCTTGTGGAAGACCTAGAGGAGTTCGGCATGGGGCGACGCGTGAAGTTTGGTCCGTTTGAGCTGGACCGGCAGACTGGGGAACTGTGGAAGCACGGTGTGAAGGTCAAACTGCAGAGCAAGCCGTTTCAGGTGCTGGTGGCTCTGCTCGACAGGCCGGGCGAGCCGGTGAGCCGCGAAGATTTGCAGAAGCGGCTATGGTCGGGCAACACCTTCGTCGATTTTGAGAGCGGGCTAAACACCGCCGCTAATCGCCTGCGGCTTACGTTGGGCGATTCGGCGGAGAATCCGCGCTATATCGAAACGCTGGCGGGATCCGGCTACCGTTTCGTGGCGCAGATCGAAGAAGTAAGTGAGCGTTCGCCGGCTGGGCCCCGTCAGTCGCCCGCCTCGCTCCCGCGTTGGGGTCTCCCGGCCGCGGCTGTGGTCCTCACGGCCGTAGGGTTGGCCCTTTGGTGGGTCCGGCACAGCCCGCCCGAACCGCCGCGCTTCCAGCAAGTAACGTTCCGTCGAGGGCCGATCTCTGGAGCGCGTTTCGCGCCCGACGGGCAGACAATCTTGTACAGCGCGAAGTGGGAATCCGGGCCATGGCGGACGTTTCTGGCAAGCTCCGTAAGCCCGGAGACTCGGCCG
>Ga0207090_1135_pt1 | contig 16549 bp, 20 predicted proteins | sample Alteio_BWMinHeat_50_FD_153565 | JGI IMG/M metagenome (GOLD analysis project Ga0207090, IMG submission 153565) | Enriched cells from forest soil in Barre Woods Harvard Forest LTER site, Petersham, Massachusetts, United States -... | ecosystem: Environmental > Terrestrial > Soil > Temperate forest >...
GCCGGTCGAAATGTACGGCTCTCTACAGGTGTAAACGAATTCAAGCGCCTTCTCGCTAACGCGAAACCGTTTCGGCTCCCCGGCCCGTCTGCCGTACGTGGACGACTGGAAGTCTTCGGGACCCTCCGGCTCACCTTCCCATCTCAAGAGAAGGGCTGCCCGAGTCACAGCAGGAATCAAATCAAATAAGATGTTGATAATCTGAGCCTGCAGTATGTGCGGATCGTCGAACGGCTCCTCGCAGTCCTTGCCCCTGAGCAAGGCATATAAGCGGGCATCTGCTTCGGGATCCATATTCGCGGGATAGTAACACCCCCGTTGCAGCGTGCCAACTTGTATGCGGACGGGCCTTCTGTTCGGGCAAGGTTTTGTCGTCGAAAAGCACTTCGACGACAACGCGGTTTTACGGACAAGTGACCTTCCCGCGGAGAAACTTTCGGAGAACTAATGTGGAACAAGAGATTACATCCAAACAGGTACAAATCTCGGCAATTTTGGTTTGCACAGATTTGGTGTAGTTTGAGCAAAAAAGGAGCAAAAAAGGGGCAACAGTGATAGCCATTGGTTGTTTTGCCCGCCGTCATCCGCCAAAGAGAGCCCCCGGACGGCAAACGCTTATTGGCGTTATCGGAAACTGATCTGATGCCTTGCGACTTTCCGGCCAAAGTACGGACCTGCGGTATTACGAGATTTGAGCGTTCTTGATGCTGGCGATGCCTATGCATTGCATATACAATTGCGAAGGGATGTTTCAGTGGGACCGGGGCAACCTCCGCAAAATTAAGGCGCACAAGATCGAGCAAGAGGAGGCTGAACAGGCGCTCCTTAACGGTCCAATTTTGGTTTATTCTCAGGAGGTGGAGAGTGAGCCGCGCTTCGTTTATTACGGCGAAACCGATGCTGGACGGCTACTGGCCGTTATCATTACAGAACGCGGCGATAACATACGAGTCGTGACCTCCTACGATCTCGATGCAGGCCAACGCCGAGACTATATCAAGAGGCGGACGCAAGGAGAATGACGCAATGAGCAAGAAAGTGCTGAAGATGCCCAAGTTCAAGAATGAGGGTGAGGAGGCAGACTGGTGGGCCAGTCCTTTGGGTCGCGCCTATGTGAAGCAAAAATCGGCCGAAACTCGCTCGAGAGGAACCCACCTCAGGGGATCAAGTATGGTTGGCATGCTGAATCGAAAGAGCAGCGTACAGATTGCCATTCGCCTACCTTCAGCTGATCTGGAACAGGCGCGCGAGATCGCTGAACGCAAGGGCATTGGATATCAGACCCTTCTGAAAATGCTTGTACGCGAGGGCCTTTTACGCGAAACCCGCCGTAGCTGAAAGTTCGCTTGACACCATGCTAAGCGCCGCAGCATATACGTATCCCGGCTCAGGTGGCGGTTAGTTCGGTTACCGGACAGTGCGTTGGTCAAACGAGCGATCGATCCCTGGGTCGCGCAGTCTATAAACGCTATCTCATTGACCTTCCGTGGTTCTGGACGCAAATCTTTTGGAATCAATGCCTGGAGGGGGAATTGAACCCCCACGCCCCTTGCGGGGCAACGGATTTTAAGTCCGGTGCGTCTGCCGATTCCGCCACCCAGGCGAGTTGATAACTAAAGACTTAACCCTACACCACCCATGGGCAAAAGAACCATTTTTAGGATTTTGCACTTTTTTGCCACTTTTCGATTCGAGGCCGCAGAACTTGGATTTCCTGCGCCCGGCCATGCAGAGCTTCGTCTCTCCAATGGAGATAAATGTTCTGAGTGACGGTCGGATTGGCGTGGCCAAGGAATCGCGAAATCTCCCCGATGTCCAGCTTCTGATCCTTGAGCGCATTCGCAAAGAAATGCCTCAAAGAGTGATGCGTGATGTAAGGGACTCTCGCTTTCTCGCACGCTGCCTTCAATGACCCTCGAATCTTGTTGTATCGCCGTCCGTACCGATTAGTGAATAACGGCTGATCGGCACGCGGCTCTGTCCCGAACCTCTCGGTCCGAAACTTCACTTCGTCTTCGATGCAGGCCAGGGCTTCCGGGTTCAATGGAATCAGCTGCGGTTTTCCACCCTTCCTGATCACTCGAAGCGTACCACGATCAAAACTAACGTCTCCGATATTTGCCTTCTGGATTTCTCCTAACCGGCAACCGGTCGTACACAGAGCAATAAAGAATCTTCGCGCCCACCTGTGCAGCTGTTCGAAGATCAGGTTCACCTCCTCCAGCGTCGGCGTGTAGTTGGGCCGAATGACCTGGAGCTTGGGTTTCTGCACTGCAAGAACGGGATTCTGCACCAGCACTTCATCGCGAACGAGAAACGTGAAGACCGCCGATAAGGCCGCAAGCTCCTTGTAAATCGTGTTTGCAGCGGCTCCCTTCTTTTCCCGAGAGCGAATATATGCGGCAACATCCTTCACGCCGATTGCCTTGATCGATAGTGTTTTGAAATACGGGACCAAATGCAGCTTGAAACAGCCTTCGTGGCGTTCTCTGCTCCTTGGTCGCAAACGGCCAGCGCCCTCGTTCAGATAACGATCGACCATTTCTGAAAAAGGCAGCGCCTTGGGTCGCGGAGAATAATGCAAGATCGCGGTAGAAGGCATACCAGAATCCGTTATCTGCCTTCCCCTTGCGAGGCCAGTCCCCGTACTGTGTTTTCACTGTCCTCCTTTGGATTTTCCAAGCTCGCGGTTGCCCGCCGGTTCGCCTTGTTTTGAGACTATTCAAACATATCCTCAGGATTTTTTGCAGATCATCGACCATTCCTGGTCCGCTTGCTCATTCGCTCCTCGATCCAACGATAGACATCCGGCAGCCACCACTTCTTTAACCGCGCACCCAGATCGACCGGCTCCGGAATTTCAAGATTCAGATTCCTTCGGTTTTTCTTACTTGTCTTCGCATATATTGAATCCGGCGACACATCGAGGATGACAGCAAGTTCATGAACGCCGATGAGCCGCTTGTCGCTGTCGAAAGCGCTCATCATCGATATCGCATTCTGGTCAGACGAAGCGACCCGCCTATCATTCATCTTTCTTTCCGATTAGTTTGTCGTGATCTGGAAGACCGTCGTCAAAGTGAAATCCCGGCCGATTTAGGACCAGGCGTTCGCGGATGTTCGCTAGCGGATCTCGGCCGCTCTCACCTGTTTCACTCGCAGACTCCTTGCTCTCCCGGAACGGTTTTCCGCGGGATGGCGCGGATGGGCCATTCTTGCTTCGATCCTCGCGACGAAGTCGGCTGACATAGCAGGTGAGTAGGCGATAGCTGATTACGATTCCATTCTCCGCCAACCGCGAATGGATCACTTTGAGCGTGTGCCCCTTCTGCCGCGCCGCTTTGATCGCAGGCCAGGCTAGACGCACAACGCGCATCAGCTTAGCCGGGATGTCGTCGCGTAGAGATGTTAACTTCGACAGATTGCGTTCAGACATTCTGCGCCCTTAATAGTAGGGCCGCGAAGAGAGGGCACCGGGACAGACGCCGCAACAAGACTTTTCCGCGCTTGATCAAAGGCCAGCAAAGGGTAACAACAGTTGAGCGACTCGAAACAAACAGTCACAAAAAGTCGCAAACGGCAGCACACGGTAACATCTAATCTCGATTGTTGAGCAAACGACAGCATTTGTCGTCGGCCCGTGCATCACAAACACCGGTAGTGGAACATAAAGGAACGGGATGCACTTTTGCGATTTTTCGGCACTTTTTCCATTGTTTCTCCCAGCTTGCGCGGGATGCGATTTGCCGCAGACGTATCCCATTTGCATCCCGCTATCAGGAGCCGTTTCTTGAGCGATTATTTCCGTGTCCGATAATCAATTGGAACGCTCGCCGATTTTGCCCGGGCATACTCGATCGAGGGAGCATCTAGCAAATCCGTTCCATGTGTGGGGTGTCATTGGAGCGTTTGATGCGAACGCAGCCTTCTGGCACAATTGCCTAACTAAGTTGTACTATCATGCACATGGAAAAACCACGAAAAGCGGCTCTGGCGAACCTCTACAACACGGCCACCAACCAATATGGTTTTTTTACGACAAAGCAGGCCGAATCAGCTGGGTTCAGCCGAAAGACCCATCTGTACCATGTGCGCGCCGGGAACTGGATACGAGAACACCGCGCGGTTTATCGCCTGGCCCAGTTCCCGCAACAAGACCGCCCCGATCTCATGCTCTGGTTTCTGTGGTCAAGAAACCGCGAGGACAAACCGCAGGGAACCTACAGCCATGAAACGGCCCTGACTCTTTACGATCTCTCCGACGCCATGCCGCGAAAGCTTCACATGACAGTGCCCATGAGATTCAGAAAGAACACTCCGATACCGCGCGCCCTGGTTCTACACCGGGCGGATCTCGGCCAGACCGACATCGAAACTATTCACGGCGTTCAAGTCACCAGCCCACTTCGGACGATCAGCGATCTGCTGGCCGAAAGCCGCGTCTCCAAGGATCTCATTCTCCAGGCGCTCCGCGAAGGCCTCCGACGCGGCTTGATCACTCGAAGCGCTGTTCGGCAGACACGCTTGCCGAAGGAAGTCCGTCAGCAACTATTGGACTTCATCAAAGAAGCGGACCAATAGGATGGCTCCATCCAAATACGGCACGGCGACATCTCTTCGAACGGCACTTGAAAGCCGTTTGCAGCAAACATCACGAAAAGAAGGAATCGACTTACAACGCTTACGACGGCAGGTGGCTTTTGATCGCCTCCTCGCGCGATTCTTCAGCCGTGATGACGCACCATGGGTTCTGAAAGGCGGGTACGCCATGGAATTGAGGCTGGCAATTGCTCGAACAACAAAGGACATCGATCTGAATTTCACCGGTAATCTTTTGCCGTCAAGTCGCACCCCGCAAAGGCGCAACATGGCCATTCTTGAGGCCCTCCAGACATACGCTCGCATTGATATGGGAGACTTCTTTGTTTACAAGATCGGCGAACCGACGATGGATCTCAATGCTCCGTTATATGGCGGCGCTCGCTATCCCGTCGAAGCCGGAATGGACAATCGTGTTTTCGCAAGCTTCCATCTTGATGTGGCCGTCGGCGATGTATTGATCGAACCACTGGAACGGATCGAGGGAAAAGACTGGCTCGGGTTTGCCGGTATCACCAAAGTTTCGCTTCAAGCGATCTCGGCAGAACAACAATTCGCCGAAAAGTTGCACGCCTATACTCTGCCGCGACAGACTCCAAACTCACGCGTTAGAGACTTGGTGGACATGCTCCTTCTGCTGAACACCGGCAAGCTATCTCCGGAAGCCTTGACAAAGGCGTTGCAGGCGACGTTCGCCAAACGCGGCACGCATGCAATTCCGGATAAATTAGTGCCACCTCCACCGGATTGGAACCCTCGTTTTGTGGCATTAGCCACCGAATGCAATCTTTCAACGGATACCGACAAAGCATTCGCGTCTATAGAACGCTTCATCAACAGTCTCCACGGCGCTCAATGAAAGTCCTTGGCCGGCTACTGGTCCGAAAAACAAGTAAAGAAACGAAACATCGATGATGTTTGGCCAGTGCAGTAAGGTTCATAAAACTAAATCCGAACCGATATGGGGGTTGCTGTGTCGATTAGAAGAAGATCACTTTTTCGCTGCTTAGACAGGGGGACAATGCGATACAGCAATAGGAAGATCACATTCGGCTTGTTCATGATTGCGACCGCAGCAATAACGGGAGTTGTGGTCGAGCGCTTGGCGAATGCGTCTCCCATCCGGATTCCATCGTCGCAGAATATTGCGCGGCCATCAGACACTCCGAAATGGGAAGTGGTTTATATCAAACCCTGTCCGCAAAATGTCCGTTCGGGCGCTCCTTTGTTTTCTCCAGGAAGAATGACTGACTGCGAGACCGTCTACGGCTTCATTGGTACTGCATACATCCTCTTCGCGAATGGTCGGAGCAATCCCCTTTTGGCTCCAGGTACTACCTCAATCGAGGGAGGCCCCTCGTGGATCAGATCCGATCGGTTTAGCATTACCGCAAAAGCCGAGGGTACTCCAACCAACGCCATGATGAGGGGGGCAATGCTTCAAGCCATCCTCGAAGACCGTTTCAACCTCAAGGTCCATCGCGAAACCCGAGAGGTTCCGGTCTATGCGCTCTCGGTGGCAAGGGGTGGCCCCAAACTGCAACCTTTTAGGGAAGGGAGCTGCATTCCCACGGCGCGAGATGTCCTGGTACCGCCGCCACCGACTGCACCTGAAAAACGATGTCAGCGCTTCGGCTTTGGAAGGGGAGGACGGTATAAGATCGACGCCCAGGGGATAAGTGTCGAAGAATTTTCCAAATTGATCCTCAGTTCAAGCCTGGGCCGCCCCGTCATCGACAAAACCGGGATCATGGGACTCTTTGATTTCCATCTGGAATTTGCCGGGGCGTCACTCAGTGGTGATCCGGCCGCCGCATCTGACGCAGTCCTCCCTTCCGTCTTTACAGTTCTCGAACAACTTGGGCTGAAAGTTGACTCCAGCAAAGGGCCAGTAGAACAAATCCTGGTCATTGATGCTGTCGACAGACCAACATCCTGACTAGAATAGTTTGGTCGTTACCAAGATGAAGGCGCGCTTCTTGATTTGATTACTTTGGTGTCATTGGGTATTTGTTCGACTTACTTTGTCGCATTGCCTGGCCACCCTCATATGCATGCCGTACTTGCCTGATCTCATCTTTGGTCACTAATCTCGGTAAGAACGTCGGGAAATCGCATAGAGAACTCGGCGCTCGCGAAATTGAAAAGTAGGTCAAGATGGGGACGCGATTCCCTTTTTGGACTTCGATTTCGATTCGCCAGCCAAGCAAAGAAAATCTGATGTTTCCGCTTCGAGTTCGCGGTCGATCTCGTCCCGATTGGCGTGGTAGTAGGCAAGGGCTGCGTAAATTTGGGCGAGATTGATGTGAGGGTATTGTTCGACAATCTCTTCTGGTGTCAGCCCGTGTTGATAACACGTCACAATCTGGTGAACAGTTACACGGGTCCCGTCGATTCGAATGCGTCCACCGCATATGCTGGCAGAACGGCTCAAAAGAGTGCCGATTGCAGTGCTCATAAATTGAATCGATTTTACTCTACCGTCAAGCGAGCCAGTATGGGGATTGTCGCGGGAACGCCGCATTGACAAAGCGGATAATTGGCGGAAATAGGCCCCTGTAAGAAGGAAGTCCGATGACAAAACGAGAAATCCGGATCTCTTCACGTCAAAGCGGCGAATGGCTTCCGGTCCGTGCTAGAGCTGGTCCAGGACGGTGCAGACGTCATCATCGAACATGATGGCAGTCCTGTGGCGATCGTAAGTTCGATTGAACAACGACGTGGCCGGCTGCTATCGGAATCGATCAACCTTGCAATGTCGGACGGTTCAACGACGACTCTAGACGGAGGCTTTGCTCGCGACCTCGAAGACATCATCAACAGTCATCGAGAGCCGCTTAATCGGCAAGCCTGACGCTCGAAAAACTGGAGGCCTGCAATTTTGCACTTTTTTGCCACTTTTCCTTCCAAAACCATCGGGTTGTAGGGAATTGTTGCACGACTGCGTTAAAACTCATACCAGACAAGGGTTTCAGCGATACCGCGTTCAGTTTTCAGGGAAGAAAAAAGAAGGTGATGTAGGGTTTTAAGTCCGGTGCGTCTGCCGATTCCGCCACCCAAGCTTAGCTGAGAACAGACTAACTCACTGAAACCTACCATATTCGGCGCGGTGTTTTGAGCCCCAACTTTGCCCGAGAGTCTCCGTGGAACACGTCAAGTTACATCCATTCGTCTGTGCAGACGCGTTTTTGCGCCAGCGGGTTAACGAGAGACAGAACTCTCTTGTTCGAGCCGCTGTGGAAAAGATCCAAAGTACGGGAAGGCACTTGTGTAATCTGTGGTTATTGTGAGGTACCAACGGATATTGCCAGCGGTCCGCGAATTTTCCGCGTTTTGCCTACTCGCCGTGTGCGGACTCTTTGCTTGTTCCCGCCAGGAGGCGCCCCCGGCGCCTATAGTCCGGGCGGTCCAGCCTAAGCCCGCGGAGGTTGCAAGAACCCCAGCGGCATCGGTGCACAGCGGATCTGCTGGCGCCGATCACGGCTCGTTTGCCGCTGCGGGGGATTCCATTCCAGAGGCGCTTCGTGCACCCTGCGCAAGCGTGAACAGCCTCGTTCGTCCGGTCGTAGCCGCGGCGCCCAACACCACGAGAATCACCGAACTCGCTGGGCCGCGGCCGATTACCTTCGAGTACCAGTACGCGAAGGCGCGCGCGGCCGGTTGTGAATTCGTCGCCCGTGGTTCGGACACGGCGTCGTCCTCGGGCCTTCTCGAAGCGATGGAAAAGGCCTTCGATGGAGCAGGGTGGACGTCGATGGAGGCATCATATTCCGCCGACGGCCCCGACGGTTCGGTTCTCGGCTACTCGCGCGAGGGGCTCCTGTGCGTGCTCGAGGGGAGGTGGGACGGTGGCGACGACAGCGACCCCACGGTCATCCCTGGCCCGGAGTTCGATGTATTGGTGACGTGCGCGCCACAGCGCGCCGACGATCGGCCGCCGTCCTGATGCCTCTGTCCGAATACCGCTAGTTAACAAAGAGCGAGACTCGTTGCTTATACGCCGAGGAGCACATGTCGACAGTAACGGTCTTCAATGTGACCAAACGAGACCTTGGCCAAGAATTCGAGGAGCTTTTCCGCAAACACTCTCATCTGGTCTCGTGCCAGGGCCTGTTCCTATTCTCCGCGGCCTTACAAGGTCGGATCCCACTGGCGATCAGATGAACAAAAACCAGCACGACCACGTCGCGCACCCCCGGCATGGTATCAAAGCCTCAAGAGCCCCCGGCAGTCAGCTCGTTCAGTAATTCGCGATGCTCATCTTTAGGCCAGACAATCGAAAGCACGCGGCTAACTACTCGGCCCTCCCGCAAGGACTTCAAGAAGTCCTGACTTTGAAGAACTCATCGACGCCACATCGGTGATCGTCACGAACAAACACTCATCCTCGGCAATTGAGGTTCGAACTTTATCATTTGTGTGAGATAGTGCCGACATCCAGGAGCTTTCAAGAATCGGAGTTGCACGATGCGACGCAGCGTATTTCTGACCACATCCATAGTTTCTTTTTTCGCTGTCTTTTACGGCAATTGGATTGCGCACCTCGATACGGCGTTCGACACAACATTCGTCGCCTATGGTGCAACGAGCACATGCAGCACGAACGCGCCTGTTCTCTCTGGTCTAACTCCGTCTTCGGCGAGTGCGGGTTCAAACGCGCTGGATTTAACCGTGATCGGAAGCGGTTTCAATTTGTGCAATGAAATTGAAATAAACGGTGCCCCATTACCAACGACTTACTGGGGGACGATCCAATTGCACGCGACAATTCCGGCTGGCCTCTTGAGCACGCCACAAAACCTCACCGTCACTGTGACGAACCATGTTGGCGCCATCACAAACACCTCCGCTGCAATATACTTTGCGGTGCTGGCGGTTTCCACTCCGCCTTCGAATCCGGTGCCAAGTGTGACACAGGTTATTCCCTCATCAGTGCGCGCTGGTTCGCTGGACTTGACAGTGACGATTTCAGGCAGTGGATTCACTCAGTCTTCACTTGTTATGGTGAACGGCTCCCAAGTAACCACAACTCTTTCAGATTCAAACACCTTGTCCGCGGTACTGCCCGCAAATCTTTTTTCGACTTCCAAAATTTTATCGGTTACGGTGCTCAATCCTCACCCGGGCGGAGGAACTTCCAATATCGGAACAATTGCGGTTCTTCCTCCATTGCCCTCTTTCAGCGCTATCATGCCGGCATCGGGCGCTCCTGGGACCAGCTTTGTCTCTCGAATTATGGGCAATAACCTATTAGGCGTGTCCCAATTGGCGATTAGCGGCGCGGGTGTAACTGCAGCCGTTTTGCCAGGGAGTACTTCCAGCTCTGCTTTTGTTATGATTTCGGTCTCCGGCAGCGCGCCACTTGGCACAAGACTTCTGAGTTTGACCACACCCTCTGGGACCGCGACGTTCTTGAATCCGGGTCTTATGATTCAACCAGCGCAAATCAGGCAGGAACCCACACAGACTCAATCTATTCCGGGCGTTGAACAGGGGAACACCGCGACAGGATATGTCGTTGTAACCGTGAATGGGAGCGGGCCAGCGCCTCTCAGCACATGACTATGGGAATCGTCCAGAACGCTTCGGTCGTATCACAAACTAGTGTTTTCCCTGGCCCACTTACAACTCTGGCGTCTGTCGGACTTGACCAGGCTCCGGGAATTAGCCGCGCCTTCGGTTTGGCCCTCGTCAATACTTCATCGCAGAACAGCCAGATCAATCTCACCGTAATGGATAACACTGGAACCCCAGTCACGAACAGCACAACCCTTGTCATGGGACCACACCAACAAATTTCAAGATTTCTATCCGACATTTTTCCTGCGACTGCCCTCGGTCCGGCCCTGACCGGCAGCTTGATTATTCAGGCAGCGAACCCGTTTGCTTCAGTTGGGCTGCGGTTTACGGGGCCGAATTTTTCTGCGGTCGCATCGGCAAGCACCACGCCTTCCTCTGCGCCTTTGGATAATCAGTTGACCGGTTGTCTTCTTGCGTGTCCATCTGTCATCTTCCCCCAATTCGCAATGGGCGGTGGATGGGCAAGTCAACTCATGCTTGTCGAGACGACGGGTGCAACGGCAACCGGACACATTTACATCTTTGATCCGAATGGCCAACCCTTGGCGGTCACGCTCAATGGGCAGACAAATAGCACTTTCAATTATTCTCTGCCACCTGGTGGCACATTCACGCTCGCGCCGAGGGATGCAAACGGGCAAACTCCGTTCTAGATCCAGACGAGAGTTGACGACTTCTCATACTCCGACAGGTTCGGAGTTCCCGGTTCTCCGTGCAGTCATATGTGATGAGAAGCGGAGAGCGCCATCTTTGATTCCCTCGACAGGAGTCGCTGCCTCCAGAAAGAAAAGTGCTAAACCAGGAGATCTTCCACGGCAAAGGCCACATCGGGCAGGGCCATAACGGAGACGGATTCTCCGCGATGAAGTGTTAGACAGGTACTGTAGGCCGCGCCCGTGGAATCGCGATAGACGAGGAGGCAATCTTCGTTCAGATTTTCGATCCAGACTTCTGGAACACCCGCTTTTGCGTAGCGCGGCAACTTGACACCGCGATCGAATCCCAATGTCGTTTCCGCAACCTCTAGAACCAGGAAGGCGTCGGCCGCCGCCGGCTTCTTCGCCGCGTATTCGTCCGCACGCGGTTTGAGCAGAACGAGATCCGGTTCAGGCTCCGTGTAGTTATTAAGTAGAAGCGGATTCTGGACGCTGACCACAACACGTTTTGCGAAAGCCATTGTGAACAAACGGGTCGCACGATTGACACATCCCAAATGCCTGCTGCCGATGGGACTCATTTCGAAGATTTCCCCATCGATGAGTTCCACTCGATCCTCTGGCGTAAGGATCCCGGCGTCCAACATTCGGTAATAGTCGTCCACGCTGAAGAGTTTCTTTGTCGTTTCCACCGGCATATGGTTGTTCCCGCTGAAAGCATGATACTCCACCGGGAGCTGAGTCCAACCCAGATCGCCCCGCGGTGGATTCCCGGCAACCGGATTGCCGTCAGCAAGTGCTGAAAATGCCAGGGTAATGATTCGGCGACGGATGAAAATCGGCGATTGCGCGAGTAAAAAATCGCCGCGCCCGAAGTATTATTCGAGGCGGGCATGCAGGGCTTTTGTGTTTTTCGGGCCTCTGTTCTAAACTTCGCTCATGCCAATCTTCGAATACGAATGTCTGGGATGTGGGCACCAGTTTGAGTACCTGGTTCTGCCATCGTCACCCACTGCGGAATGTCCTTCGTGCAGGAAGAAGAAACTGAAGCAGCTGATCTCGCTGTGTGCTGTGAGTTCGGAAGGCACAAGGCAGGCGAACTTGAGCTCGGCGCGCAAGAAGGCGGCTGTGGTCCAGAAGGATAAACGGCACGAAGAGCACAAGCAACTGCACGAGCATCACGACTAGCCGGCGGCAGGAATTTCAACAAAATACGGCCGTTTTCCAGCAATCGATGATCTGTCGATCGATTATAGGAAAACCCCTTGCTATTCGATGATGCGTTTAATATAAGGTGGAGAACCAAGTGGTTAGGAATCAACGCGGGTGGTGGAGCTATTAATGGACAGAAAAGTTCTTAGTACTAGTGCGGTTTTGCTATTGCTATCCACTTTACTGCTGTCCGGGCAAACGTCGTCCCGCGCGCCGGCCCCTCCTCCGAAGACGCCGGGGCTTCCGGCAACTTCACCAGCTCCATCCGCCGCGTCGGCTGCGGCGCAACGAGCGGTTCTCGACCAGTACTGCGTGACCTGCCATAACGACAAGACGAAACGAGCAAATCTGTCGCTTGAGAAACTCGATCTCACAACTGCCGGTGATCACGCAGAGCTGTGGGAAAAGGTCGTACGCAAACTTCGCGCCGGCGTCATGCCGCCGCCTGGCGTGCGGCGGCCCCCGTTGAAGGAATATGAAGGCGTGCGAGACTGGCTTGAGGCCGAAATCGATCGCAAGGCCGCCGGTCATACGAATCCCGGATCGGTCATACTGCATCGCCTCAATCGAACGGAATACGCCAACGTCATCCATGATCTGCTCGACATCGAGATCGATCCGGCAACGTATTTGCCGTCGGACGATTCAGCGAGAGGCTTTGACAACGTTGCGGGTTCATTGACCATTTCTCCGACATTGCTGGAGGCGTACACGACAGCAGCGACGAGGATCGCCCGCATGGCCGTCGGGTACTGGAAGGCGCCAACGTCGGCAAATTACATCGCACCCGGAGACACCTCTCAAAATCAACACATCGAGGGACTGCCTTTCGGTACGCGCGGCGGATTGCTGGTGACGCATAACTTTCCGGCTGATGGCGAGTACAAGTTCGAGATTCAGAACTTCGGTCTCGGTAAATACAACCCGGGCGAAAGGATTGAGTTCCTCGTCGACGGCGAGAGAGTCGAGCTGTTTGATTACGTGGGTGTCGGATTGAGCCAGGGAATGCAGGCAGACAATGACGGCTCCATCGCCATCACCGTTCCGGTGAGGGCCGGTTCGCACAAGGTTGGAGTGACTTTCCTGGCGACCAACTATCGGCCCACGCTCGATCTCATTAAGCAATACGAGAGGAAATCGCTCGAAAACAACAGTGTTCCCCAATTGCAGTACTACCCCGCGATCGGCCTATTGAGAATCCAGGGACCGTTTGGCGCCAGCCGGCCCGAGGACTCTCGCAGCATGCGCAAGGTCATGACGTGCCATCCCGCGACTCCCGCTCAGGAGGAACCGTGCGCCAGGCAGATCCTCGCCGCGCTGGCACGGCGCGCTTATCGGCGTCCTGTGGAAGCGCAGGATCTGGAGTCCGTCATGAATTTTTACGAGGACGGCCGCAAAGCCGGCTCGTTTGAAGACGGCATCGAGCTGGGGCTTCGGCGGCTGCTGACAAGCCCTCAATTCCTGGCGCGCGCCGAAAAAGAGCCGGCCAACCTGCCTCTCGGCAAATCGTACCGGATCAGCGATCTCGAATTGGCCAGCCGCCTGTCTTTTTTCCTGTGGAGCAGCATTCCAGACGACCAGTTGATCAACCTGGCGGCTCAGAACAGGCTCGGTAATCCCGTTGTCCTGGAGCAGCAGGTGAAACGGATGCTTGCCGATCCTAAAGCTGAGGCTCTCGTCACCAACTTCGCCGACCAGTTGTTGTATTTGCGAAATTTGCCGGCGACCTCACCCGATGGCGTGCACTACCCCGACTGGGACGATGAGTTGAGAAAGGGCTTCCGGCGTGAAACGGAAATGCTCTTCGAGAGTGTCATGCACGAGGACCGCAATGTGGTGGATTTGCTGACGGCAAATTACACCTTCGTCAATGAGCGGCTCGCGAAGCACTACGGCATCCCCAATGTCTATGGAGGGCAATTCCGGCGCGTCACTTTAGGCCCGGAATTGGATTACCGCCGGGGACTGCTGGGGCAGGGGAGTTTCCTGTCCGTCACCTGGGTCCAGAATTTCCGCACGTCTCCTGTCAAACGAGGAGTATGGGTTCTTGAAAATATTCTCGGCACTCCGCCGCCGGAGCCTCCGCCGAACGTTCCACCTCTGGAGGACAGCGTTGCCGGCGCCGAAAGAATTCTCACGTTGCGCGAGCAAATGACCATTCATCGCAAGAACGAACCGTGCGCAAGCTGCCACAAGCTGATGGACCCGATCGGCTTTGCCCTTGAGAACTTCGATGCCGATGCGAAGTGGCGAACGAAGCAGGGCGGCGACGGCGGAGTTCCCATCGATGTGACCTCGGAACTGTGGGATGGAACAAAGGTCAATGGACCTTCGGAATTGAGACAGCACCTCCTGTACTATTCCCCCCAGTTTGTCCGAATGATCACTGAAAAGATGATGACGTACGCATTGGGCCGCGGCGTCGAGTACTACGATATGCCGGTGATCCGGGCTATCGTTCACGATGCGGAGAAGAACAACAACAGGTTCTCATCGGTCTTGATGGGTGTCATCAGGAGCCAACCGTTTCAGATGAGGACGAAGGTGGCCGAAAACGCTGCAAACTGAACAGGCAACGGAATATAATCCCGGACAAAGGAGCCATTAATGTTCATTACAAAAAAGCACATTCCCCGCCGCACATTCCTGCGTGGTGTGGGTACGACCCTGGCCTTGCCCTTTCTCGAGTCCATGCTTCCGGCGCAGACGCCGCTGAGCAAGACTGAAGCGGCGCCCGGCACAGTGCGGCGCTTTCTTGGCATATGGCATCCTCACGGCGCGGCCCCCGGTTATTGGAGTCCCCTGCAGGAAGGCAAAGACTTCGAGTTTTCGTTCATCACCAAACCGCTTGAGCCGTTTCGCGACCACGTCACGCTGATCAGCGGCCTGGATATGAACGAATCTTTTGCGACCGAGGAAGAGCCTGGCGGGGATCACGCCAAGGGCGCGGCCCTGTTGTCCGGCGCGCGGCCGCGGCGAAACGCTGTCAGTCCTTACCTGGGTGTGACGATCGACCAGTTGATCGCCGGCAAATATGGACGGGACACGATCCTGTCATCGATTCAACTTGGAGTGGAAGACACGACGAATTTCGGCAACTGCAACTGGGGATACAGTTGCGCATACACCAATTCGATATCGTGGCCGGATGCGAAGACGCCGCTGCCAACGGAAATCAATCCGCGAGTGGCTTTCGAGCGCCTGTTCGGCGACGGCACGAATAGCGAAGAACGGCTCAAGGGACGAAAGCAGAACGCCAGCATTCTCGATTCTGTGACCCATGAGCTTGGCGCCTTCAAGAAAGACCTCAGCGCCGGCGATCGAACCAGGGTCGATAACTACACGGAGAACATCCGTGAACTCGAACGCCGGATCAACATTGCAATGAACCGATCGGTGAAAGAGCCGAGCGCCGAGATTCCATTCGGCATTCCGGACAGCAACCTGGTCCATTTCAAGTTGATGTACGACTTGCTGGCTCTGGCTTTCGAAGGGGACATCACGCGCTCCGCTACCTTTATGCTGGGACGCGATTTGTCGGGATCCAGCTTCCCCGAAAGCGGCTTCAATGGCGGATGGCATGGATCTTCTCACCACGGCGATAAGCCTGAAAACGTTGCCAACTACGCCAAGATGAACCGGTACCACGTGCAGAACCTCGCGGCCTTCGTGGAAAAGCTGAAGAACATGCCGGAGGGCGATGGAACGGTGCTGGATCACATCCTGATCTACAAGGGCAGCAACATGGGCAATTCCCACCGGCATGCGCATGTGAAGGTGCCGGTTATCCTCATTGGCGGAATCGATGGAACGTTCAAGGGAAACCGTCATGTTGTGTTCCCGGACGATACGCAGAAGACCTCGAACATGCTTCTGAGCGTGCTGCATTTGTTCGGTATCCAGCGGGACAGCATCGGTCAAAGTTCAGGACCTCTTCCCGGGCTTGCCTGAGGGAGATCGGATGAAACTGAGATTCGCCGTTGCCGTGTTGCTGGCGATGTCGGGGGCGTGGCTGGCCACACCCGCGGCTGCGCAGAGAGGGGCGACACGGCCGAAAGTCCTGATGCCTCAGGGACCGGTGAGAGAAATCATCCGGAAGAACTGTACGGCGTGCCACGGTATCGATGATTACGCGTTCTATTCCCTCGACCGCGCCGGATGGCAAAAGCTGATCGAGACCAAACATAAAATCGGGGACGCTCCGATTGCGGAAAAGGACCTGTCGCTGCTTCTCGACTGGATGGTCAGCAAGTTCGGTCCTGATACGAAACCATTTCCGCGAACCTACATCGCGCCGGAGATCACGACATTTTTTTCCGATCCGGAAGCAAAGAGACTTATCGACCGGGCCTGCACCACGTGTCACGACATCGAGCGAATCAATCAGTCGCGACGTACCGAGGAAGGATGGCGCGTCCTCGCAGTGGACATGAGAGAACGAGGCGCTCAGCTTTCAGATGAGGAACTTGAACGGCTTGTCGAGTGGCTGGGACGGGTCAAGG
>Ga0207090_1138_pt1 | contig 16383 bp, 12 predicted proteins | sample Alteio_BWMinHeat_50_FD_153565 | JGI IMG/M metagenome (GOLD analysis project Ga0207090, IMG submission 153565) | Enriched cells from forest soil in Barre Woods Harvard Forest LTER site, Petersham, Massachusetts, United States -... | ecosystem: Environmental > Terrestrial > Soil > Temperate forest >...
ATTGCGCGATGGCGGCGGAGACATCCGGACGCAGCAGGTAGTCCAGAAACTGATGGGCCAGGCGCTGGCGCCGGCTCTCGCGTAAAATCACGGCGCAATCGCAATAGAAGGGAAAGCCCTCGGCAGGGTAGGCGAATGCCAGGCTGGGGGCGGCGTCTATAGCCTGCTGTGCGGTGGTGGACCAGAGCTGGGCGGCCAGAACATCGCCAGAGACGAGCTGGTCGCGGACTTCGGCATTGAGATAGGCGCGGAGCAGGGGTTTCTGCGCCATGGCTTCGTGTTCGGCCCGGCGGAGCTGATCGGGGTCGGTGGCGCTGAAGGAGAGGTCGAGTTTCTTCAGGCAGGCGCCCAGCATGTCCTCCGGGTCGTCGAGCATGGTGAGGCGGCCCTTCAGACGCGGATCCCAAAGATCGGCCCAGCGCGCCGGAGCCGGCCGGACGCTGCGGTTATAGACAATACCGGTGCTGAACCACATGTAGGGCACATTCCAGTTGAGGCCGGGATCCCAGGCGGGCGCGCGGAACTCCGGCGCGAGGTTACCGGTATTGGCGAGCCATTCATGGCGCAGCGGTGCGAGCAGGCCGTAATCGCGCATGGGCTGGATGCGGTTGTAGGTAGGGAAGACGACGTCCCAGCCAGAGTTGCCAGTGAGGACCTTGGCCAGCATCTCCTCGTTGCTCTCATAGGTGGCATAGCGCACGCGCACACCGAATTCGTTTTCGAAAATGGGGATAGTATCGGGCGCAACATAGGCGGACCAATTGAAGACGTTGAGCCGGGGGCGGCGGTCCGGAGCGCAAGCCGAAAGGCCGGCCATTCCCAGGAAGAACGCGCGGCGGTTCATGCGGCGCGCACCTTCTCGGACACGACGATCAGAATGCCGAAAAAGACGGTGATCAGGGCGGAGATGGCATTGATCACCGGGCTGGCGCCGCGGCGCGCCATGGCGTAAATGACCATAGGCAGGGTTTGCGAATCGACGCCGGCCACCATGCTGGTGATGACGTAATCGTCGAATGACACCGTCAGCGCCAGCAGTGCCGCCGCGATGATGCCGGGCACCAGGGCGGGCAGGGTGACGTACAGGAACGCCTGCCATTCGGTGGCGCCTAGATCCATGGCGGCTTCCTCCAGCGTGGGGCTGACGGTGCGTAGGCGGGCGGAGATCACGATCACGACATAGGCGATGGAGAAAGCCACGTGAGCCAGGATCACCGTGAAGAGACCGAGCTGCCAATCGAGCCAGCGGAAAGTCCATTGGAACAGCGCCAGCAGCGAAACGCCGGTGACGATCTCGGGCGTGACCAGCGAAAGATACAGCGCACCGGTGAGCAGGCGCGATCCGCGCTTCCAGAGACCGTAGGCGCAGAACGTGCCGATGGCGGTGGAGATGGCGGTGGCGGCCAGGGCGATGATGACACTATTCCTGGCGCCTTCGAGAAGCTGCGGATCGCGGAAAATGGCCCGGTACCAGGCCAGGGAAAAATGCTCCCAAACGGTGAACCGCGACGAATTGAAACTGAAGACCGCCAAAGTAATGAGCGGCAGGTGGAGGAACGCGAAGAACGCCACGGCATAGACCGCCAGCCAGCGTTTCATACCAGGGAATCTCCTTGGCGGCGGAGCATCACCCAGACTACCAGCGTGACTAGCGCCATCAGCAAGATGGACACCGCGGAACCAAAGGGCCAATCGCGGGCGGTAGTGAACTGGTTCTGCACGAGGTTGCCGACGAGCACGGTGCGGCCGCCTCCCAGCAGATCGGGAGTGAGATAGGCTCCCAGGCAGGGGATGAAGACCAGGACCGCGCCGGCAACGATACCCGGCCTGGAGAGCGGCACGACGATGCGAAATAACGTCGCCAAGGGGCGCGCGCCGAGATCGCCGGCGGCTTCGACCAGGGCGGGGTCGAGCCGTTCCAGCGTGGCGTAGATGGGAAGCACCATGAAAGGCAGATAGCCGTAGACCAAACCGAGCAGGACGGCGCCGTCGTTGTATAGAAGGGGAAGGGGCGCGTGAATAACGCCGATGGCCTGGAGCGCGGTATTGATCAGCCCGGTGTCACGAAGCAGGAAGAGCCAGGCATAGGTGCGCACCAGGAAGCTGGTCCAGAACGGCAGCATGACGAGCTGCAGATACAGGTTCCGATGGCGTTGGGCACGGGAAATGAACAGGGCCGCGGGAAATGCGAAGACTAAGCATAACCCGGTAGCGGCGAGCGCCATGGCGAAGGAGCGCACTAGGATAGTGAGATACAACAGATCGAACAGCCGCGTATAGCTGTCCAGCGTCCAGGGCTGTTCGATGCCGCCATAGACGCCGCGGGTGAGGAAGCTATAGGCCAGCACGATGGCGAACGGAGCCGCGAAGAGCGCCAGCAGCCATAACCAGGCGGGAAGGAGAAACCAGAAGCGCAGCTTCATGGACTACTTGCCAGTATAATAACGACTCGGACGGATCGGCACCGCATTTCCGAGTATTGGGTCTGTTATCATCAACTACCGAGGCAAAGTATGGACGCCGCTCAACTGTTCAAACGTTTTGTGTTCTTTGTAGCCGCCGGAATGTTGGTTGCGACAACCGGCGATGCCGCGGACCTGATCGCCAGCGGCACAACGGTAGTCGTCACGGGCAGCGTCCGGTCGCAGACCGTGCACGTCACGAGCTCGGATAACTCGGCGGTTCCATTCAGAATCCATATCACGGAAAAGGACATTCCCAACATTACGTGGCTAGGAACAAGCCCGCCGGATGGCGGCACGACCACCACGCCTGCGGACGTGGCCATCTTTTTCACAAATGATTTGGCTTCGCAGGGCAGCGGCCCTTTCAACGGCTCCGTGGCTCTTACTCCGACCGCTGGAGGCGGCGCCGGGGTCACTATTAACGTGGCCTATATACCGGGTTCGTCGACTCCACCCAATGCCCTCACGGTGACGCCAACGCCCAGTAATCCAAACTACACGCTGCAGATGGCCTATACGACCAACGGTCCCTTGCAGCAGCAGCAGGTGATTGTGTCGGGCTCGGCGAGCTATAGCGCGTCGGCGAGCACGACGGACGGCGCGCAATGGCTGCAGGTGAGCACGGCCGGACAGAGCCCCGGGACGCTGATTTCCACTGTTCCGGGATCGCAGTCGATGATAGTTCAGATCGGAGGGGCAGTCGCCTCGCTGTCTACCGCCACTTATACCGGTACCGTTTCCATTGCGGGCACGAGCGGGACAGCTACGATCGCTGTTGTGCTCTCGGTGAATGGAGCAACCGGGGGTACTTCTGTGTTGGCGACGCCAAGCGCGCTGGTGTTCGCCTATCAAAATGGCGGCCAGGTGAATGCGATTCCGCCGCAGACGCTGGTAATCACAGCACCCGCGGGAGCAGTCTTTTCGGCCTCAGCCACGTCGGACAAGGGATGGTTGGCTTTGGGCGCTCCCGCGCAAGGCGACATACCGGGTAACCAGCAAGTGTATGCCGTCATCCCTCAGAGCGGGCTCATCTCCGGCAATTATACCGGCAGCATCACCATTACGGCGGGGCTTCTCCAGCAGACCGTGAGCGTGCAGTTGCTGGTATCGGACGCCCCGGTTTTGTGGCCGACGGTATCAAGCTCCGGCGCCGGGGACGTACTCTTTAGCCTCAACGGCGGTGCGGCAACCCCATCCTCGCAGACTGTTCTCCTCACGGCGAGCGACCGTTCGTCGCCGGCGGTGGCCCTGGTATCGGTGCCTAATTTCGTCAACGTAAACCTCACAGGAACCACGCTGACGATTACGCCGAACCTGGGTTTGACGGCATCGCTGTACACCGGCGCGGTGGTGGTGAGCAGCAACTTGTCGAACGCCCAGGTGGCGATTCCGGTGGTGGTGGTAGGGAACGTGAGCAGTCCCACCGGCCTGCTCACGTTGAGCCAGTCACTCCTCATTTTCCAGGGTGTGGTGAACGGCGTGGCTCCAAATTCGCAGACCCTGACAGTGAGTGCGACCACGCAGACCATGTTTACGGCTTCTGTTTCGAACAATTCGCCGTGGCTGAGCATCTCCCCGTCCGGGAGTCTGGTGACTAGCCAGACGCTTACGGTTTCCGTAAATCCCGCGCTCGCAGCCGGGGGCGCCGGAACTTACTCCGGCTCCATTTACCTGACGGCAGGCGGAGTGACGCAAACCGTGGCCGTGACTCTGCAATTGAGCACGCTCAGCTTGGGCGGTAATGTCGCGGTAGACAAATCGGCATTGGCTTTCACGGCACAAGCCGGCGTAACACCAACGGCGGCGCAGACACTGAGCGTCACGTCGATTGGGGCCAGCGTTCTATTCACGGTGACGACTTCCAACTCCTGGCTGAAGTCCGACACCACCACTAAGTCTACAGCAGCGCTGGTCAACATCACCGCGGATCCGACGGGGCTAGCTCCCGGCACATACTCAGGGCAGGTGACAATTACGTCCGCGAACGGGACCCCTGTAAACATTGCCGTCACGTTTACGGTGCAGGCGGCGCCGACGATTTCCACGTCGACCACGAGTCTGACGTTCGGCTACCGGGCGGGCGGAGGTGTGCCCGCTGTCCAGAACGTGCAGACCTCGGGCGCGGCCTTCACGGCCCAGGCATCGAGCGACGGAAACTGGCTTTCGGTGTCGCCGGCGACGGGCACATCGGGCGGCGCCATCACTGCGTCTGTGAGCAACCTGGCGGGCTTGAGTATCGGCGTCCACAGCGGGACCATCACCGTGACCGGAAACGGCGCCTCTGGAGTCGTGGTCATAAACGTGACCCTGAACGTGACGGCGCCGCTGCCCACCATTACCGCAGTGGTCAATGCCGCCAGTTATGCCTCCGGCTCCATCTCCCCGGGCGAGGTGATTACGCTGGGCGGAACGGATCTGGGGCCGGACTCCCAGGTGACGGCACAACTGGACTCGACGGGCAAAGTGGCGACACAACTGGGCGGTGTTTCGGTGCTGGTGAACGGATTCCCCGCTCCATTGATCTACGTAGCGGGCACACAGTTGTCGGCAGTGGTTCCCTACGAGGTGGCCAGGTTCCAAACGGTTGCTGTGCAAGTGAGGTACCTGGGCCAGACGTCCAATGCGGTGAGCCTGGCGGTGAGCCCGACGGCGCCGGGAGTCTTTACGCTGAATTCGTCCGGCAGCGGCCCGGGAGCTTTCAATGCCAATTTCAGCCTGAATGGGCCGAACAACCCGGTTTCCAGAGGCGGGTTCGTCACCTTCTTCCTCACCGGGGAAGGGCAAACTAACCCACTGGGCGTGACCGGAACTATTAACCAAGCAAAGGCGCCGGCGCCGGTGGCGAATATCACCATCTCAATTGATGGCCAGGCTGCGACTTATACATATGCCGGCGGTGTACCGGACGTGGTCGAAGGTTTGATGCAGCTCAATGTTCAGATTCCAGCTACGGCGCGCTCGGGTGACCTGGGAGTTGTTGTGTCGATCGGCGGAGTACCATCGCAATCGGGCGTGACCGTGTCGGTGCAATAGGCGCGGAGTTCATCCGGGCAGTACAATGGCAGGAGCAGCCCAAGGAGGCTAGAATGGCCAAGTTCGTGATTGCGCCGCACATGCGGCTACACGAGTGGATCGCCGAAGAGAAAGGTTATTTCCAAGCTGAAGGGCTGGAATATGAGTTCCGCGACGAGCTGTCAAGTGAGGAAGGCAAGAAGCACGACCTGGGAGACCGAATCGGCGCGTACCAGACTTTCGAGCGGGGGCGCACCACCAACGTTAGTTGCGCGTGCCACTGGACGGTAAACGTAGCCGCCTCCAACGGCCACGGCAAGCTGTATGGCGACGCCTACTCGGTGTCCCCAGCGGGTGTGTTTGTTCCGCCCGAATCTCGCGTCAGGCAGCCGGCCGATCTGGCGGGCGTGCCCATCTCGGTGGGTTACCAGTCCGGCAGCCATTACGCGACCATTCAGGGTATCGAGCAATATTTGAAGCTCGAAGACATCCAGTTGTCTTTCAAAGATGGCCTGCTGTTCAAACGCATGGAGCTGCTGATCGACCGCAAGGTGCCGGCGGCCTCGCTCTTCAGCGGCCCCTATTACTTCATGGAGCAACTGGGCTTTCGCAAGATTATCGACACGACCTTTATGATGGCTTCGATGATTACAGGCGATCCGGATCCGGAGGATTTGCGGAAGTATTTCCGCGCTCTGCGCCGCGCCCAGCGCGATCTCGACTTGCGGCCCGAGCTCTATACGCATCACTACAAAAAGGAATTTCCCGCGCGGTTTCACGAGCAGATGGATACGCGGCGCTGGGGTCCGGGCGAGCGCATCGTCTTCGAACCGTATACGCGCGAGGTCTTCGAGGAGTCGTTCGAGTGGATTGCGAGGCACCGCATCTTTCCCGAGGGCGAGATGGGGGCGGGTAACTATGATCGGGCGGTGGTCTCGCTCGCTTGCGGCTAAGGATGAACGAGGGGCCGGGCATGCCCGGCCCTTGCTCGGCTACCGGATAGACGCCGAGGTCTGTGGCGACTGCTGCTTGTCGGGATGCAGCGTCAGCTTATTCACGCGCCAGTTCAGGATCTCCCCGGCGTACAGGGTGTTTTCGGAAGGGCACGCCAGTTCGTGAATCCAGCCGAACTCCTTGGGCATGCGGCCGGCCGAGCCCAGGTATCCGAGGAGCTTGCCGTCGAGCGTCAGCTTGTAGATGCGGCCGGGGAATGCGTCGGCCATGTACAGGTATTGCGTTCCCGGTCCGGGCGTGATACAGACTGTCCACGGTGCACCGGCTCCCATGGTGCCGCCGGCGGCCTGTTCGGGGGTTGGTTTGTTGCCCATCCATGGCCGCGCGTCCGGCGGTACTGGCACGTTGACCCTGATCTCGCGCAGGAACTGGCCGTCGGGATCGAACACCTGTATCCGGGTGTTGCCTCGATCCGCCACATAGATATTTCCCTTGGCGTCGTTGGCGATGCCGTGCGGGGTGTTGAACTCGCCTTGCTTGCTGCCGAACGAACCCCACTGCTTCACCCAGTGGCCATTCTTATCGAACTTGGCAACACGCGAGTTGATGTAGCCGTCGCTGATGAAGATGTTTCCCTGTGTATCCCACGCGACATCGGTGGGCTGGCGGAACTGCCCGTCCACGGCGGGACGCGGGGGATTGACGCGCGTCCACGGGCCGCCTTCATCCGAGGCTTCCTTCTTGCGGCCAAATACCATCACCACGCGGCCTTCGGGATTGAACTTGATAATCATGTCCGAGCCTTTGTCGATGGCCCAGATGTTGTCCTGCGGGTCGACGCGAACATCATGCGCGAATGACCAGGCATACAGGTTGTGGCCGATCTCGCGGAGGTACTTGCCGTCGGGACCGAACTCAAGGATCTGCGAGGCGGTGGCGCCGTAAGCCGGCCCGGTGCTGTTCCCGCGATTGAACACGAAGATGTGTCCCTTCGAATTGACAGCCACGCCGGAAGGCTCGCCGAGGTGCAGGTCCGCGGGGAGCTTCAAAAAATTCACATTCGCGTCATATGGGATTTCTTGCGGCTGCTGCGCAAAAGCCGAGGCGCCCAGCAGCAAAAACGATCCGATCAGAAGGTGTTTCACATTAGCCTCCAAGTGATAGCTGGCAGTATATCTCAATCCGCGCGTCTGTGGCAGCGCGTTACACTCGGTCTAGTCACGCGTGAATTCCCGGAATGTCATCATAGTGGGCGGCGGCATCGTGGGCCTGGCCACGGCCTATCGGCTGAACGAGCGTTTTCCCGGCGCGCGCATCACTTTGCTGGAAAAGGAAAGCGCGGTGGGCCAGCACCAGACCGGGCACAATAGCGGCGTGTTGCATAGCGGGCTATATTACAAACCCGGATCGGCGCGGGCACGGCTGGCGGTTTCCGGTATCCGGCAAATGGTGACCTTCTGCCAGGAGAACGCCATTCCGCACGAGATTTGCGGAAAGCTGGTGGTGGCGGCGGACGAGAGCGAGGTCCCGCGGCTACGCGCGCTGGAGGAGCGCGGCAGGGCCAACGGCCTGGAAGGATTGTGCTGGCTGGAGGGCGACGCCATGCGCGAGATTGAGCCGCACGTGGGCGGCGTGGCAGCGCTGCGCGTGCCGCAGGAAGGGATCGTCGATTATCCGCGGGTCTCCGCCACGCTGGCCGCGCGGCTGGCGGAGCGCGGCGCGTGCGTAGTGACGGGAGCGCGCGTGAGCCGGCTGGAGCGCTCGGGAAGCGGTTGGATCGCCCACACTAGCGGTGGGGATTTTGCCGGCGACTTCGTAATCACCTGCGCCGGGCTGCATGCCGACCGGGTGGCCGAGATGGCGGGCGAGCGCCGGGAGATGCGCATTCTGCCGTTTCGCGGCGAGTATTACAAGATCAAGGCGGGGCGGCAACATCTGGTGCGCAACCTGATCTACCCAACGCCCGATCCGCGATTTCCTTTTCTGGGCGTGCATTTCACGCGGTTGATTCGCGGGGGCATCGAAGCGGGACCCAACGCGGTTCTGGCATTCGCGCGCGAGGGGTATCGGAAGACCGATTTCAATGCGCGTGACTTGTGGGACGCGCTGTCATACAGCGGGATCCGGCGCTTCCTGCGGCGTTATCCTTCGGTGGCGTGGTTCGAGTTGCGGCGGTCGTTCAGCCGGGAGTTGTTCTGCCGGTCCCTGCAGCGGCTGGTACCGGAGATCCAGCCCGACGATCTGGACACGGGCGGCTCGGGAGTGCGCGCGCAGGCCATCGCCCCGGAGGGCGAATTGATCCAGGATTTCAGCTTGATCGCGCGGCCGAATGCGCTGCACGTCTTAAACGCTCCCAGCCCAGCGGCCACGGCGTCCCTGGCGATTGGGCAGGAGATTGTGGGGATGTTGGAGAAGGCGGCGGTGTGAATGCGAGGTTGGAACCCTAAGCGCTACGACGCACTATCTGCCGTCCTGCGCCGTGATCGGGATCGCGTGTTTCCGCCTTCCTCAGCTTTCCGGGATGCAAGGAGCAGCTGAAAATGCTCCCGTAGCTGGGCGATACTCTGGTCGAACGGTTCGATTGATGCATAGGATCTGGAGATCATCACCGCCCCTTCCATGACTGCCAAAACATACGTGGCCAAGGCCTCAGCATCGGTATTTCTGGGAAGTCCATCCTTGATTTGGTCGATACACTCGCGGACGGCCCCGATCCAGCCCCGAAAGTTCTCGGCAATCAATTCGTGTGCTGGACGGTTCTCGGGATCGATTTCCAACGCCAATCGGCCGAGCGGGCAACCGTATTTGCATTGCGTCTGGAGAATTCGTTCGCGGTAACCGGCCAGGATCGCCAAGATGCGCCTCACCGGCTCCTCAGTTTGTGCGTAAGCCGGATTCACCACCATCGGCCTCAAGGCCATCAGGTACGTCTCCAAGACGGCCCGAAGCAAAGCCTCCTTGCTTTCGAAGAAGTGATAGAAACTGCCCGAGTTTACTCCTGCATGACTCAGAAGATCGGCCATGCTGGTCCCCGCGAATCCGCGCTCCCAGAACAGAAAGCGTGCCGATTCGATCAGACGATCCCGCGTCCCCGAAGGTTTTGCCATTTAAGCAAGAGCCTTGACTTTTTTATCGTATCGGGTTTTACTTGAATGATCAACCAAGTGCTCGGAGGAGACCATGAGAGTGTTTTGTTTGCTGGCCGCGGCGGGCCTCGCTTTCGCCCAGAGTCCGGTCAAGGTTGTGAAGCAGTCGACACCAGAGAAAGCCCTGATCTTCGAAGTTACGATTCCAGCATCTCGTGCCGCGGTTTGGCAGGCGTTCACCACAAGTGACGGCTTATCCACCTGGCTGACGCCGGGCGCCGTCGTGGATCTGCGGAAAGGCGGTGAGTGGACCGCGCATTTCCCCGGTGGAAAGACGGGCGGCGGAACCATCCTCAGCTTCGTACCTGAGCGGCAAGTGATCTTGTCGGCGATGGCGCCGGAGCAATTTCCAACAGTCCGTGCGGAAGGAACCACCGCCACGTTCGAGTTCATTGCGAATGGAGAATCGACAGTCGTGCGGCTCGTGCAGACGGGATGGAAGACCGGTGAAGAATGGGACAAGGCGTATGACTACCTAGCCCAAGGCAACGCACAATTGCTCGAGACTCTTCGCCGCCGTTTCGTGAGTGGACCGCTCGATTGGGCCAAGGAATGGGGTATTCAAGAAAGCAGGAAAGAAAATCAATGACCTTTCAAACTTGCGAAACCTGATCACGTCTTTGACCGGGGCCAGGTTTTCCCACACCGCCCGCTCTTACCCTCCACGTTATAATCGTTCTCAATGACGGAAATCCGGCACTCGGTGTGCGCGCTGGATTGCCCGGACTGCTGTTCCCTGCTGGTCACGGTGGAGAACGGACAGGGCACCAGACTGCGTGGCAATCCACAACATCCCGTAACGCGCGGATTCCTGTGCGGCAAAGTTGCGCAATATCTGGAGCGCGAATACGCGCCCGGCAGATTGCTTTATCCGCAACGGCGCGTGGGCGGCAAGGGCGAAGGACGGTTTGAACGCGTTTCGTGGGACGAGGCGCTGGATACCATTGCGGCGCGTTTCGAAAACATAGCAGCTCAGTTCGGGGCCGAGGCCATTCTGCCCTACAGCTACGCCGGGACCATGGGGCTGCTGAACGGTTCAGGGATGGACCGGCGGTTCTTTCACCGGCTGGGAGCGTCGCGCCTGGACCGCACCATTTGTGCCTCAGCCGGAGGGGCGGGGCTTACGGAGGCTTTGGGGGTCCGCTACGGCACGGAGCCGGAACAGTACCGGCATTCGCGGCTGATTCTGGCCTGGGGAGCGAATATCCTTGGGACCAACGTTCATTTGTGGCCATTTGTGGTGGAAGCGCGGCGCAACGGCGCGAAGCTCTACACCATAGACCCGCACCGCAACCGCACGGGCGCGGCCTCGGACAAGCATTTCTCCATCCATCCCGGAAGCGATACAGCCCTGGCACTAGCGCTAATGCATGTCATCATCGGGGACGGTTTGCACGATGCCGAGTACGTGGCGCAGCATACGGAAGGCTTCGATGAGTTGCGGGAGCGCGTAAAGCCGTGGACGCCGCAGCGCGCGGCGGAGCTGACCGGCATCGCGGCCGAAGAGATCGTGCAACTCGCCCGCGAATACGCCACTACGCGCCCGGCAGCCATCCGGCTGAACTATGGCGTGCAGCGCAGTGAGCGCGGGGCCATGGCGGTTCGGGCCATCGCGCTGCTTCCAGCACTGACCGGTTCGTGGAAAGACGTTGGCGGCGGATTACAGCTCTCGACTTCACAGGCGTTCCATTTGAACCGGGCCGGATTAGAGCGCGCCGATCTGCAGGGAAAATCTCTCGGACGCACAGCGCGCCTGATCAACATGACGGAGCTGGGCCGGGCGCTGACCGTCGTTGACGACCCGCCGGTGAAGGCGCTGGTGGTTTACAACTCCAATCCGGCGGCCATCGCGCCGAACCAAAACGCGGTGCTGGCGGGCCTGCGCCGTGACGATCTGTTTACGGTAGTGCTGGAACAATTCCAGAACGATACCGCGGATTACGCCGACATCCTGCTGCCCGCAACCACGTTCCTGGAGCACACCGACCTTTACTTAGCATACGGCCATTACTATCTGCAACTGGCGCGGCCGGCGCTGGCGGCGCCCGGCGAAGCTAAATCGAATGTAGAGGTCTTTCGTCTGCTGGCGGAGGGGATGGGTTTTGACGAACCCTGTTTCCGCGATTCGGAAGACGACATGATCCGCACATTATTGGATACGCCGCATCCGTTTGTGCAGGGCATCACGCTGGAAAAGCTCGACCGCGAGCATTCGGTGCGGCTGCGCATCCCCGAGCCCTTCCAGCCCTTCGCCGAGGGGGGCTTCGGAACCGCGGATGGCAAGTGCCATTTCAAAGCGGAATCGCTGGACTATGAACCGCCGGTGGAATCGCGCTTCGGAGATGCGAAACTGCGGAGCCAGTATCCTTTCGAACTGATCTCGCCAAAAAACGATGACAGCATGAACTCTACCTTCGGCCATCGGGACTCCCTGGACCTGGAGACGAGCGCGCTGCACATGCACGCGAGCGACGCCGCGCGGCTGGGTATACGCAGCGCGGACCAGGTGCGCGCCTACAACCAGCGCGGCTCGTGCATTTTCGTGGCGCAAGTGGACAACAGCGTATCGGCGGGTGTCGTCTGCACGCCCTCGGTCCGCTGGGGCAAGCGGGCGCCGGGGAAGCGGAACGCCAACGCGCTCACGTCCGAGCGTTTGACCGACGCCGGAGGCGGTCCGACATTTTACAGTTGTCTGGTGCAAGTGGAAAGAATCGGAGACTGATGACACACTTACTCTGGGACCGGCGCGCCGCCGGCCTCTGGTTGATCGCGGCGCTGGCGCTCGCGGCTTGCAAGCGCAAAGAAACCATCAAGGTGCAGCAGACCGATGAAGAAGGGCCGCGGATGGCCTCTACGGTGCACACGGGCGATCCCAAATCGGATACGCAGCTCGTGAGCGGATTCTATGGCATCGAGCAAAACTCCTGGCGCTGGACGGCGCAACGCTTCTCGGTTGTCTTACGGCCGCCTGCCGGCGGGGCGCAGCGGGGCGCGACCCTGAACCTCCAACTGACGGTTCCCGATCCGACCATCGCTCGACTCAAAACCGTTGCGATTTCCGCGAACGTGGGCGGCACGATGCTTCCGCCGGAGACCTATACACAGCCGGGTCAGTACACATACACACGCGACATAGCGCCCAACCTGCTGGGCAGCGAAGCGGTGCGGATCGATTTCCAACTCGATAAATCCCTGCCGCCCAGCAGCGCGGATGCGCGCGAACTCGGCGTCATCGTAGGCAGCGTGGGCCTGGACGCAAAATGAACGCCGCCCCAGGGGCGCCCGGCAGGACGCTCCGGATCGCGGCTTATTGGATTCTTCCCTCACTCGTTTGCCTGGTGCTGTACTGGCGGGGCCTTCGCGCGTGGTTCCGCGCGGACGATTTCGCGTGGCTCGGCGCGGGGCTGGACGTTCGCAATTTCGGCGATCTGCTGCGGATCCTGTTCGTTCCGGCGGCGCAAGGAACTATCCGCCCTTGGAGCGAGACTGGATTCTTCATGGCTGGCTACAAGCTGTTCGGGCTGACTGCCGTGCCGTTCCGCGTGGTCATCTTCGCTACGCAGTTCATCAACCTCGCGCTGGTGGCGTCAATCGGAGCGCGCATTACGGGAATGCGCGCGGCCGGATTCTGGGCGGCGCTGTTGTGGGTGGTGAATGGCTCCCTGGTGGAGCCGCTGGGCTGGGTCTGCACTTATAACCAGGTGATGTGCGGGTGCTTTTTGCTCCTTGCATTTCATTTCCTGTTACGGCACATCGAGACCGGCCGGGGCCGGTATTACGCCTACCAGTGGATCACCTTCCTGCTGGGCTTCGGCGCGCTTGAAACGAATCTGATCTACCCGGCACTGGCGGCCGCATATACGTTTCTGTGCGCGCGCAAATACTTCCGGCGCACGCTGCCGCTGTTCGGCGTTTCCGCGATCTACGTGGCCGCGCACCTGGCCGTGTCGCCGGCGCAGAAGGGCGGTGTCTATGCCATGCACTTCGACGGATCGATATTACGTACACTGGCTACCTATTGGACATGGTCGGTGGGACCGACCTATGTCTACACTCCGCTCCAATTACCGGACTGGATGCTGCCGGTAAGCATCGGCATCGTGACGCTGGGCCTCGCGGCATTCCTCGCGGCGAAACTGCGGCAGGGATACGGCGTAGCGCTCTTCTGCCTGCTATGGTATCTGGCGGCAATCGCGCCGGTTCTGCCGCTGCCGGATCACATGACGGAATACTACGTGTTCCTGCCGGTGATTGGCCTGTGCTGGTTAGGAGGATGGGGGCTGGCGGCGGCGTGGTGCGCCGGAACGGCAACCCGCGCCGCAGCGGTGGCTCTAGCGGCGCTCTACGGCCTGATGGGCGTGCCGGAGGTGATAGCGGGTACGAAATGGAATTACCAGCTCACGGTGCGCGCGCGGACCGCGGTCGAAGGAGTGGCGCGCGCACACGAACTGAATCCGGGCAAAGCGATCCTGCTGGATGGAGTCGATACCGATTTGTTCTGGAACAGTTTTCCCTACCAGCCGTTCATCTTAGTCGGCGCGGATCAAGTCTATCTTGCGGCCGGCAGTCAGCAGCGAATTGCAGCCCATCCGGAGATCGGCGACAGCGTAAGATTTGTCTTGCCGATGGATGCGGCGGCGCAGGCGCTCGAACGGGGCGAGCTGGTGGTATATGACGCAAGCGGGCCGCGCCTGCGCAATATCACCGCTCTGTATGCCGCTATTCCGCGAGAGACGAAACTGCCGGAGCGCCTAGATGCGTCCGTTCCTTTGAATGCGTATCTACTGGGTCCGGAGTGGCACCAGATCGATGAAGATCACCGCTGGATGCCGCAGCGCGCGACCTTGCGCATGGGCGCGCCGAAACGCCCCGGCGAAAAGCTTTACCTGGGCGGAGGAACTTCCAGCGAACTACTGCAGAAAGGACCGGTGATGGTGAGCGTGGCGGTGAATGGGATGGCGCTGCCGCCAGCCACCATCCGACGCGGCGAAGAGTCGTTCGAGTTATCGTTTCCGCTGCCGGACGCGATGGTGGGGAAAGGGGAAATGAACGTGGCGGTGGAAGTGAGCAGGACCTTTCACGCGGCGCCGGACCCGAGGGAGTTCAGCCTGCATTTTGGGGTGTTCGAGGTGCGGTAACGTTAAATTGTGAACGCAGTGGAGGCATACGAGTTAACGACCGAGGGGGCGCAACGGACTTCGTCCGGCTGATCAGAGCCTGCGAATCGTTCGGGCCATATCGCTTAATCGGCGGTCTGGCCGTCAATTGTTACGTTGAGCCGGTATACACCTTGGATGCTGATATCGTCGTTATCGCTTCGAGTCTGCTTAAGCTCACAGCGCACCTCCAGGATCAAGGCTTTCGGACGGAAGAGCATCCACACTCGGTGAATGCTACGGCGCCGGGAAGCCAACTTCGGATTCAATTCACCACTGATGAGAATCGGCCCTGATCATGCCTCCGCAGGCGTGTCCTGGACTGAGCTGAGATCTCTATACCTGAGTGAGCTGCAAGAGCAACTCGATGCGCGGATAAGGCGAGACCGCACTATTAGCCTCGGCCCGCTTACTCGAAGGTGACGCCGTGCCACTGGAACGATCTTTTTGCCGATTCGACGGGGACCTCCTACAATTAAGGTGATGAAAAAATCGGGCGCCCAAGACATTTTCCTATTCGGTCTTCTATGAACAAGCTCCGGAAGGCGGCTACGTGGCGCTCGTTCCGGCTCTGCCCGGATGTCACACCCAAGGCGAAACTCTGAGACGAAGGCTCGAACCGTCGTGCCTTTCATCCCTGCCGGACTATCAAGGAACCGCTGCTGCGCGCCATTGTTCGGGATGCGAACCTCTCAGTCGATGAGTTCACCGAATTACTTTGACTTCAAGCGGGGGCTCGAAAACCACAACTAGTCCGGATCGGTCACAACGGCCGTCGCTCCATGGCGCGGCCGAACCACCACGTAGACCATCCGTAAGCCGCAAGACACGGCGCCAGCATGAGTGGGCTGAAATTGATGGTGGCCGAGGCTGCCACCGCCATCAGGATCACCTGAAACACGCTGCCGCCAAACGAAGGAGCCGTGGAGAAGCGCCAACGCGTCTCCTCGCGACGATAGTTCACCGAAGCGTAATGGCCTTGCGCTAAAGCCACCAGCGCTGCGGCCAGCCCGCCCAGCGGGGCCAACCCCAGGGTCAGCAGGAGGGCTGCCAACAGAAATGCCGCATCCTTCGCTGCCAGCACTTGCCAGCCGGGAATAGGCAGCAGGCGGTAACGAGAGAGGCCACCCTCGCCATCCAGTCCGAAGAGGCTTTGCGCGTTAGTGGAGAGCGCCAGCATCACCAGAAGCGTCAGAGGGAAAAGCGCCTCGCGCGGCATCCGTCCCGAGATTCGAAAGATGAGTGCCGCCCCGCTGACCAACAGCGCGGTGTAGAAATCGAGCGTGGAAAGAGTCTCGCGCAGGTTCTTGCGGATCAACTGGTTGAGGGGCCCGGGGAAATTGGGCAGGCGCCGCCATACGCCCTTCTTGGCGCCGCGTGGGAGCGCCGGCACCACGAACCCGATCACGAAGAGCCCGGCTACCAGTGCCCACAGACCCAACGTCACGCTTCCGCGCAGAGCCAGGATCGCCAACAGCCAGGTTACGGGGTTGAGCCACGGACTCAGTATACGCAGCAAGCGGTGCTCGCGTGGGGAAAGCGGCCAGATCGCCAATCTCACTCGCGGCACCTTACGCAGCGGGTCGGTGCTCAAGGGGAAGAAGAGCACCATGCCAATGAGAAAATTGAGGGATACGAAGGCTTCCGGAT
>Ga0207090_1139_pt1 | contig 16271 bp, 13 predicted proteins | sample Alteio_BWMinHeat_50_FD_153565 | JGI IMG/M metagenome (GOLD analysis project Ga0207090, IMG submission 153565) | Enriched cells from forest soil in Barre Woods Harvard Forest LTER site, Petersham, Massachusetts, United States -... | ecosystem: Environmental > Terrestrial > Soil > Temperate forest >...
CCCGTCCGAACTGCGGCCGACCACAGCCGGTTCCGTACTTGCGATGATTTTGCCATTCGCATCGGTGCGTAGCAGCCACAACCATGCAGGGTAAGCGTTTTGCACCGATTGCAGATGCTGGGTCATGGCCACCGTATCCCGGCCGCGCAATTCCTCCTGCTGCGAAAGCACCTGCACATCGCCTCGCCGCTCAAACAGGAACAAATCCAGCTTGTCGGCGATGGCGGCCGCCGCGAGGGCCAGATTGTTCTCGGTCAATGCCAGCAGTTCCTGCCTCACATAGCGCAGCGAAATGATTCCTCCGCCAGCCACGATGACAAACACCGACAGGATCAGTAGTGGCAGTCCCCAGTAATGCCTCCGAAGAAAACCGCGTGTTTGGTTCATTTCGCCAATCCCGTTCGCTTTTAAACTCTCATTTCTACCATAAGGCGCCGTTCAGCTCCCATCTTTACTGTCCCTGCCGAACTACGACTTTGGGCTACAATTTCGTAGGGTTAGCAGTCTGGTCGTCTGTAACCGGAGCGGCGCCCTCGTCATGAAGGAACCACGTTTCGAGTCTGCTGCAAGCTTCATGAAACCCGGGAACCGAGGTCGCCACGCGTCACCACATCGGATCGCACGTTCCTTGTATATAAAGAGGATGAAACACGGAAGATCGTCTCGAGCAAGCAGGCGGATGGCATCGTCGCCCGTCTCGTTCATTCTCTTGATGCCGGACGCATGATGTTAACGATCAATCGTCTTGACAACGCGGGCGTGCATCAATTCGCTCTGATGCACGACAGTTTCGGCGTTCACGCGAGCGATATCGACTTCCTCAATCGTGCTCTTCGAGAGGAATGCGTTCGCATCTATTCCGAACCTGTATTGCAGAACTTTCTTAACGAACAGAAGGAAGCCCATCCTCACGTGGATCTCCCCGAGCTCCCCAAAAACCGGGAACCTCAATATTCGCCAGGTCATCTCGTCGCCTTATTTTTGGCCTGACAAAATTTGTCAGAATCGTGCTTGCAAATCTGCACGGCGATTTCGAGATTTGCACGGCGATTTCGAGATCTGCACGGCGGTTTCGAGATTTGCACGGCGATTTCGAGATTTGCACGGCGATTTCGAGATTTGCACGGCGGTTTCGAGATTTGCACGGCGATTTCGAGATTTGCACGGCGATTTCGAGATTTGCACGGCGGTTTCGATATCTGCACGGCGGTTTCGAGATCTGCACGGCGATTTCGAGATTTGCACGGCGGTTTCGAGATTTGCACGGCGGTTTTCCAGATTTGCACGGGACCAGCCGTATCGGTTTCTGAGCGGAGGCTCTCGGAAACCAACGCAGCGATCGCCGGCGCTCTTTGCCGGCGCCCTTTATTGGTACTCACTCCGCCGCCAACCAGCCTTCCTTAACCGTCTCTTAGTGGAAAACGGCAAAGGAAGACTCACCGCGGCATGTCTCTCAATTATCTGGACATGACTATGCAAGCCATCACTGTAGCGGCGGTCTATGACCGCCGGTTTTAAAGTGTCTCGTAATCTACATGTTTGTTGCGAGTTACCATAAAACCGGCGGTCATAGACCGCCGCTACAGCGGGCGTCTCATCGAAGTCGGCGAGTTGGACTTCAGAGGGACCAGCCGCTCAGTCAGTGCAGGTAAGGCGTGGTTCCCGCCGGCAGTGGAGTGTGGTCGAGCGCGACCATCATTGACGAAATCTGATACAAGCCCATCGTGCCGACGAGGTCGACCAGGCCGCGGTCGCTGCCAAGCACGTTTTTCGCTGCCTGCAATGTGGTGTCGCTGACGTCCCGTTTGCTGATGAACTCGGAAGCAAAGTTGTAGACGGCTTCGACGTCTTTCTCCATCGTGGATGGCCGCCTGCCCGTTCGAATCGCTTCCACGGTTTCGGGGGTAATGCCGTAGCGCACGGCCGCCGTATGATGAGCATTCCAAACGTATTCGGCCGACCAATGTTTCGCGACAACAAGAATCGCAAGTTCGTTCAGCTTCGGCGGCACGCTGGAAAAACCTTCACGGCCGGCAAAGCGCGAGTAAGCGATTGCCTTTTGTGCGAGGTCGCCGAGCTCCGGCGTCACCATCATGACGCCCAGGGGCCCGGTGATATCGCCGCGCGGTCCGCTGAGAATGCTCTCCACGTACTTCTTTTGCTGTGTTGTCAACTTGTCCCAGTTATTCGGCGTCTCAATGCGGTTTCCGCGAAGACGCGAAACCGTCTGCCGAAGCTGTTCGATGGTGGGTGACGCCTGAGCGAAGGCGAGAACGCCGATGGTCATCGAGCCTATCAGGGTCAACCCAAGAACTTTGCGATGGTTCATTTTTGGACTCCCTCGATCCCGGTCGGTCATCTCGTAGTCTTCCATGAAACGCGGTCACATGCCAGGGAATGTCCGGCGAAATCCTGGAGAGGAATTCGGCCAGTCGCGGAGTTCTGCGTTGCTGTGGTTCAATCCGGGGATGACCAGTGTGACGATCTCCAGCCAGAAACCCATCGCGTGGAGGCGCTGAATCGTGCCTGAAGGCGCATCCGGCCGGCGCCGTAAGGTGGGACCACGCAAAAGTGTGCAAAATTGTACATACACTCGTCGTCTAGTCCGGCATTATTCCGTACTTGAAGCGAAAGCACGGAGTTCGAGGAAAACCAGATTCAAGAAATGAAATGAATGTGCTGGTGGAGATGAGTTTTGTCCAAGTGGGCTCTCAAGTGTCGCCGATGCGTGTGCAAGTCTGACCCCGATATGCGTCGGATAGGCCGCCTCGTCTTCGCAGGTATCCGCTGTGTCACAATCGCGGCCTTTCTGCTGCCGCAGCTCCCGGCATTCGCGCAAGATGTGACGGAGCCGGCCTTGAAAGCGGCGTTCATCTACAACTTCGCCAAGTTTACCGAGTGGCCCGCTAACGCAGTCCCCCCCGCGGGGCCGTTCATGATATGTGTGGTCGGCGATGCAGCCGTTGGCGATGCACTCGAGCGCGTCGTTACGGCCCATCTGCTGGCCGGCCGTGCGATGGCCGTGTCGAATGTGGCGCCGGCAGGTCCGTGGGGAGTGTGCCAGATCCTATATGTTTCGGGCGTTCCGGCCGCTCAAGTGGCTCGGCTCGTTGCCGGGCTGCGGGACTTGCCCGTGCTGACGATCAGCGACATCGAGGGATTTGCACAACTGGGGGGAATTGCACAGTTGTTCTTCGAGCACGGCCTGTTGCGCTTCAGTATCCGCGACGAATTCGCCAAGCGTGCTCGTCTCCAAATCAGCTCAAGGGTTCTGGCGTTGGCGAAAAACAAGTGATTGATTCGATCCATCTCGACAGGCAGGGCGACCAGTGACGAAAGTCTTCAGCCGCGATCTCGCGATCTTCTTTGTTGTCATGATTGCGGCGGCGTGCTCCGCATTCGCCCAATCGCCGTTGTCCGATCTCGGCCTCGAAGATTTGATGAAACTCGATGCCGGGCAGGTTTATGGCGCATCCGAGCGGCTCCAACCCGCCATTGAAGCGCCAGCTTCAATATCCTTCATCACTGCGGAGGAAATTGCTTTGTATGGCTACCGTACCCTTGCGGACATCCTGCGGGGCGTCCGTGGGTTTTACGTGACCGACGATCGCAATTTCAGTCTCGTCGGGACGCGCGGTTTTGCCAACCCGGGGGATTATAACAGCCGCATCCTGCTGTTGGTCAATGGACACCGCGTGAACGACAACGTATTCGGGCAGGCGGAGATCGGTGCGGAGTTCGGCATCGATGTCGCCATGTTCGAGCGGGTCGAAATCATCCGCGGGCCCGCATCGTCGCTCTATGGCGACAGTGCGTTCTTTGCCGTGGTGAACGTGATCACCCGGACCGGGGCCTCCCTGGACGGGGTTTCGATGACGCTCGAGGCCGGCACACTGGGAACCGAACTGACGCGGGCCAGCGCCGGCCGCCGTTTTGAGAACGGAATAGATCTGGCGCTGTCAGGCGCCTACGAACACAGCAATGGCGTCCAAAGGCTGTACTTTCCGGCTTTCGATACGCCAGGCACCAACAACGGTGTTGCAGAGGGACTCGATGGCGAACGGGTTAAAGAGTTGTACGGCCACCTGTCCTTCAAAAACTTGACCGTGACCGGCGCATATGGAAGCCGGCATAAAGACGTGCCGACCGCCTCGTTCGGAACCTTGTTCAATGAGCAGAACTCGCCGGAGCAGACCACGGACCGCCACACGCTGGTTGATGCGGAGTATAACCGCTCGTTCGGCGGCACCCGTGTGAGGTTCCGGGCCTCCTACGACCGGTTTACCTACGATGGCAACTATCCGTTTGCCGGCGGGACTGACAGTGCGCCTATCCTGGTTGCGCGCAACAGCGTGGTCGGGACACGGTGGAGCGCCGGCAGTGATTTGACTCGCGCCTTCCGCGGGCGGCAAACCGTGACCGCCGGAGTCGAGTTCATCGACGACGTGCGACAGGACCAGAATACGATCTATATCGATCCACCGGGAGTCGTGCTCGACAGGGAGCGCTCCTCGACCCAGCATGCCGTCTATGTTCAGGACGAGATCAAGCTGGCGCGCTGGTTGGTCGTCAATGGAGGGTTGCGCTACGACGGCTACGAAAACTTCATGCGGGTCACGCCACGCGCGGCGCTGATCCTCCTGCCCTCATCAACGCAGTCGTTGAAGTACCTCTACGGCAAAGCATTTCGAGCTCCGAACGAATACGAATTGAATTCCTTCGATTTTGGCGAGCGCGTCAATAATCTCCGCCCGGAATCGATAGACACACACGAGTTCGTTTGGGAACGCTATGCGAATAACTGGCTGCGAACGTCTGTTTCGGCGTACTGGTATAAGGCAAACCAGCTGATCACCTCGATATCCGATAACTCGACGCCTCTTGGCATCTCGTACGTCAACCAGGAAGAGGTTCGGGCGAAGGGCCTCGAGTTCGAAGCCCAGATGCGCCTGAAGGGGGAATCGAAGGTGCAGGTGAGCTACGCGCTTCAGACCGCAATAGACCAGCAGACGCACGAAGAACTGCCGAATTCGCCGCGTCATATGGCCAAGGTACGGATAAGCCTGAAAGGTCCAACGCCGCGATCACATGTCTCGGTAGAGGCACAGTATCTCAGCAGCCGGGGGACACTTTCCGACGCGAAGGTGTCCGCGGCGGCGCCCGTCAACCTGACAATGATCCAGCCGCTGGGACGCGCCTGGGAACTCTTCGGCGGTGTCCGAAATATCTTCGACGATCGCTATGCAGATCCCGCTTCCAGTCAGCACATGCAGGATTCCATCCCACAGAACGGCCGAACCGCTCAGATCGGACTCCGATGGACCCTGCTGGCGAAATAGATCTGTCAGTTCCAAACTCCGGGAATCGGCCGGGAGCACTTCGGACACGTACCGTTCTTGAGACGCATTGCCCGCACGCGGAAGCCGGAGCGCTCGATCAATAGTTCGTTGCAGCCCGGGCAATAGGTGTTTTCCCAGTTGCCGACGCGGCTCGGCAGATTCCCCGCATAGACGAAATTCAACCCTTCGGACTTGCCGATCTCTACGGCGCGGACGAGAGCCGCAACCGGAGTGTTGTCCGCAGCGGTCATTTTGTAATCTTGATGAAACGCGGTCACGTGCCAGGGAATGTCCGGCGAAATCCTGGCGAGGAATCGGGCCATGTCGCGAAGTTCTTCATTGCTGTCGTTGAATCCCGGAATCACGAGCGTGACGATCTCCAGCCAGAATCCCATCGCATAGAGCCGCGGAATCGTATCAAGGACGTTATTCAGGAGGCCGCCGAGTTTGCGATAGCTGCGATCCTGGAAACTCTTCAAGTCGACCTTGTATAGATCGACCCAGGGCTTGATGTACTCCAGGACTTCGGGCGTGCCGTTGCCGTTTGAAACGTAGGACGTCTTCAATCCGGCGTTGCGGGCGAGTTTGAATATCTCGACGGCCCACTCGCTGGTGATCAGCGGTTCGTTGTAGGTGCTCGTGACGATGCGGGCGCCCTGGGAGACGGCCAGCGCCACGAACTGTTCGGCCGTCAGGAGATGGGGGGGCGCCACGGCATCCGGGTCGCGCAATGCCTGGGAGGTGACCCAGTTCTGGCAATAACCGCAATGGAAGTCGCAGCCCAGCATGCCAAAGCTCATCGCCAGCGCGCCTGGCAGGGCGTGGAAGAAGGGTTTCTTTTCGACCGGGTCGAGCTGCAATGCTCCGGCGTAGCCGTGCGGCACGAGCAACTTCCCTCCGCGATTGAAGCGCACGCGGCAAATGCCGTCAAGCCCGTCGAAGATGACGCATCGATGACCGCAGGCAAAGCAGCGCAACCTGCCGTTATCGAGCTTTTCGTAAAGGATTCCTTCAGTTGTTAGTGTTTCCAGAGCTTCTTTGAGCGTAGACATAAGTATTTGAGCCGCGGATTTAACGGATTTAACGGATTGAAAATCCGCTGAATCCGTTCAATCCGTGGCTTATAAGATCTGCTTTCCGAACGCGGACAAGATCAATTCCATGCCGAAATGCGCGGTCTTGTTCTGCGCGTCGAGGATGGGATTGATCTCCGTAATCTCGAACGAGACCATCTTCGTCGAGTCCGCCACCATCTCCATGGCAAGGTGGGCTTCCCGGTAGTTGGCTCCGCCCCGGACCGGAGTGGCCACACCGGGAGATTCATCTGGGTCGAGGAAGTCCGCGTCAAGGGTTACCGCATATCCATCGGCGCCTTTGGTGACAATGGACAAGGCTTCGTCCATCACCGAGCCGATTCCCCGCCGATCGATCTCCTTCATCGTGAAGACCCGGACTCCCGATTTCTTCACCATCAGGCGTTCCTCGGGATCGACTTCCCGGATTCCTATCATCACGGCGTGTTCTGGCTGGATCTTCGGCGCGAAACCAAAGATGCGCGTCAACTCGACTGGGCCATAACCCATGATGGACGCCATCGGCATGCCATGCACGTTGCCGCTGGGCGAGATTTCGGGCGTGTTGAAATCCGCATGCGCATCGAACCACATCAGGCCGAGCTTCTTTCCATGCCTGCGAAAACTTTCCGCCATGCCCGAAACGGTGCCAACGGCAATGGAGTGGTCGCCGCCGAGCACGAGCGGGGTGCTGCCTTCCTCGTGGATTTCCAGAACCATGTTGGCGAGGCGCCCGCAGGCTTCGGCGATTTCTTTCAGGTACTTGGCTTTGGGATCGCCGAAATGATGGGTTTCCGGAATGATGACGTCCATGTCTCCCAGGTCCTTCACGTCGTAACCGAGACCCTGAAGGTTTTTATTCAGGTCCGCGTAGCGGAGCGCAGAAGGCCCCATGTCGACACCGCGCCGGTCGGCGCCGAGATCCATTGGCACGCCTACAATCGATATTTTCGGCATACCCATATTGTACCGTCAGGGCGTGAGGCGATACAGTCCAGGATCATGGACTACAAGGCGCGCACGAAAGTCTCCCGAATTCTGATCGACGAAGCGGTTCCCGTTGGCGGCAATGTGATCATTCTCGGCTGGGTGAGAACCGTCCGTAGCTCCAAAGAAGTCACGTTTATCGAGGTCAATGATGGCTCCTGCATGAAAAACATTCAGGGCGTGATCCAGCATCCGGAAGCGTTTCCCGTTCTCGAACAGATTTTGACTGGGGCGTCGGTCAGGCTGGAGGGAACGCTGGGGCCGTCGGGCGGCAAGGGACAGAAGTATGAAGTTGCCGTCACCAGCATCGACCTGGTGGGAGCGGCCGACGCCAGTTATCCGCTGCAGAAGAAGCGGCATACCAACGAGTTCCTGCGCGAGATTGCGCATCTTCGTCCGCGCACCAACACGTTTGGCGCGGTCAACCGCATCCGCTCGAAGATGGCGTCCGCCGTTCACGCCTATTATCAGGAACGCGGCTTCTATTACGTTCACACCCCGATCATCTCCGCCTCCGACTGCGAAGGCGCCGGCAACCTGTTCCGCGTCTCCACTTTTGATTTCCAAAATATTCCAAAGAAGGAAGGTCAGATCGATTGGGACGCCGACTTCTTTGCGGCGGAATCTTACCTGACGGTTTCGGGACAACTGGAGGGAGAGTTGCTCGCAGCGGCGCTCGGGGACGTTTATACCTTCGGTCCGACATTCAGAGCCGAAAACTCGAACACCAGCAGGCATGCCGCCGAGTTCTGGATGATCGAACCCGAGATGGCATGGGCCGAGCTCGGCGACAACATGGATCTTGCCGAGGACTTCCTGAAATATCTGTTTCGCTATGCGCTCGAAAAGTGCAGCGAAGAGATGGACTTTTTCGCTCAATGGATCGACAAAGAGGTTCGCGCCACCCTCGAAGGAGTGATCGGCTCCCAGTTCGAACGCTTGCCTTATACCGATGCGATAGGCATTCTCGAACGGTCGAAAGAGACGTTTCAATATCCGGTGAGCTGGGGCCTGGACCTTCAATCCGAACATGAACGATTCCTGACGGAAAAGGTTTTTCAAAAGCCTGTCATCCTCTACGACTATCCCGCAAAAATCAAAGCGTTTTACATGCGAATAAACGAGGACGGGAAAACAGTCCGCGCCATGGACGTTCTGGTTCCCAAAGTCGGCGAAATCATTGGCGGCAGCCAGCGCGAGGAGCGTCTGGATGTGCTGACATCGCGAATGCAGGCCATGGGGATCCGGAATGTCGAGGAGTATCAGTGGTATCTCGACATTCGCAAATACGGAACCGTCCCGCACGCCGGATTCGGACTCGGCTTCGAGCGAGCGCTGATGTACATCACCGGGATGAGCAACATTCGGGATGTGATCCCGTTTCCACGAGTGCCGCGCTGGGCGAAATTCTAGAGCGGATTTCTCACCAACCGTAGGGGACGGAGGGAATAGCCACGGATTGCGCGGATTTAACGGATGGGCCGCGAATCAGCCTGTTCTTGCGCCCATCCGTTAAATCCGTGCAATCCGTGGCTATTCCCCTTTTTTGACAATCATGCGAAATGCAGGCTAGAGCGAATATTTCAGCCGGTATTCCTCCATGGAATTCTCCGCTTCATCCCACAAGTCCTGAAGCCGGCTGCGGGCTTCGCTGCCTTTGGATAAGTCCTCGCCTCGAGCTTCAAAAACCAGCGGGCCTTTGTATTTTGCGAGCACCAGCTTTTCGACCAGGGCGGGCCAGTTCAGAGTTCCTTCAAACGGCCAGAGATGTTCGTCCTTCTCTCCGTGATTGTCGTGGAGGTGGGTCGTCCGAATGTTTTCGAAGCCGCCGCTGATTCCCTGGAGATGGCCGTGTCCGGTGTCGTAGCAGATTCCGAGGTCGGGAACCTGCGAGAGGCTCTTGAACTCTTCGATACGCTCGATCGTGGAGATCTCGTTGGGAATGTTTTCGATCATGACTTCGACGCCGGCAAATGCCCGAACCTGCGAGACCGCGGCATAGGCATATTCGAACGCGACCGGAGTGAAGGTTTCGTTCGGATTGCCCAAATGCATCACGACGTATGCAAGCGGCAGGTGATCCACGAACTCGAGCGACCGCTTGATCTCGTCCAGCGCGGCTTCACGGTGGCGCCTCTCCGGTTCAAGGACCGAGATCCAGATGCGCTGCGTCGGGCCGGCATTCTCAATGAATGGCAGATGTAACGACGGAGCGGGAAGCGAGTTCTCCTTAAACCACCGGCCGATGGATCGCAGCAGGCTTCGATTGTGGAAATCCAGGTGCGGGCGGTTGCAGAACAGCTCAAAATGCTCGTAACCGGCTTTGCGCGTGGATTCCAGCAGATCGACTGTAACCGGTTGCGAGCGATGAATCTGTGTCGAGATCCCGAATTGCATGAGTGGGATTGTACTGTAGCGGCGGATTTTCGGAGTGTACAGCTGAGTCCGAAGTGCGCATAAATTTTCCGAGGGCTGTTCCCACTGTAGCGGCGGTCTATGACGTCTATGACCGCCGGTTTTTCCCGCAACAGGCCATAAAACCGGCGGTCATAGACCGCCGCTACAGTGGGAACGCCCGCGCAGCGCATCGGATTCGCATGCGAACTTCCGACTCAGGAGACTGGAAAGGGGGGAGCCCGGCACGCATGGTATGATGCCAACCATGTTTTTTCGCGTCCTTATGGCTATGACGCTGGCCCTCCGGCTTGCCACCTCCGCCGGCGCTCAAGGCACCAATGTCACCGTTACTCCGGACCTGCGCCTTTTCACAACGATGGCGGCGCTGAATGCGGCCGGGTTCGATGTCGAGTTTGGCAGCCAGTACCATCCGGTGCGTGAAGCAATACGGAAGTACGCTTCCGAAGTTGATCCGGACCTTATTTCCGCTTTGAAGGCTTTCTACGCCAGTCACAAAGGCAGAGAGACGGATGAGCAGCAGTTTGCCAAATACATATCGTTGGCGGTCAACATCACGGACGCCCCAAACTTCAAGCCGCTGACACGGGATGAGATCCTGCCGCCGGACGCTCGCAGCGTCATCGGATTTGCGGACCTCATGCGCGAGTTCTACGATAAGGCGCACCTTTCACAGCACTGGCTCGAGCTGCGGCCGGACTACAATCGTGTCATTTCTGCGATGGCTCCTGTGTTGCGAAGCTTGCTGGTGCGGACCGACGCCTACATGCGTGTACCGCTTGGGTCGATGGCATCCAGCAGCATGTCGATTTACCTCGAACTCGCGGCGCCCGTGAATACGGTGAATGTTCGCAGCAATCAGGACAGTTACTTCGTCATCATCGGCGATTCGGCGAATCCCAGAGTGGATGACATTCGTCACGCGTACCTTCACTTTCAGCTCGACCGGCTGGTTACACTCAATGCCAACCGGATACAGGGCGCCGCGGACCTGCTTGAGCTTGTCAAGAAGGCGGGTGGAGTGGATACGACGTACACTTCTGAATTCCACGTTATGGCGACGGAGTCTCTGATCCGAGCCCTGGAACTAAGGATGGACCGGGTGGCGGTCAGCCGCGCCCGTGAGAGCATCGATACGTTTTATCGTGCAGGCCTGCTGCTGACGCCATACTTCTACGACGCGCTCGAAGGCTACGAAAAAGGTGATGTGGGAATTCGAGATGCCTTTGTGGAGATCGCCCGCAATATCGATCTCAAGGCAGAACAAACCAGGTTTCAGCAGACCTTCTACAGCATTCCGGCGCCGCAGAAGTCGGTTGCGCGTCCCGAGGTGCCGCAGCCGCCGCCAACGCCTCCTGCCAATCCCACGCGAGATCTGCTGAAGCAGGCCGAAGCCGCGTTCAACAGCGGGGACACTGCGAAAGCTCAAGCCGCATTTGAAAAAGTCCTCACGGAGTTCGATCGGGAGGATGGCGCGGCGATGTACGGCATGGCTTTGGTCGCCAGCCGGAAAGGCGATCGCGAGGAAGCGAAGCAGTATTTTGATCGCACCGTCCGCAGCGATTCCGCCGAGATCGGAATGAAGGTCTGGTCTTACGTCTATCTGGCGCGCATCTTCGATATCGAATGCAACCGCGGGCGCGCCCTCGAGTACTACCAGCAGGCCGTCAAGCTGGGGGACGACACGCGAAATGCGCAGGCCGCCGCGCGTGAGGGCGTGCAAAAATCTTACGGCGAAGGCTGCGAGAAGTAAAAATCCAGGTCAGAGGAAAAACAGGGGACTAACGCAGAGAAAAATCCAATTCAGACTTGTGTGGTGTCTTTCAATTATCTGGACATAACAATGTAAGCCATCACTGTAGCGGCGGTCTGTGACCGCCGGTTTTAAAGTGTCTCGTAATCTACATGTTTGTTGCGAGTTACCATAAAACCGGCGGTCATAGACCGCCGCTACAGCGGGCGTCTCATCCAAGTTTCAAACGTCCAGGCAATTGAAAGACACGAGTCTGACTTGGATTTTTCTCTGCGTTAATCCCCTGTTTTCCCCGCCTATTTTACCGCAGCGATTTTTCCAGGCGGTCCAGGACGCGCATGGCGGGCAGCACCTGGGCCACGCTGGCGTTGGGTTCACGTTTCTGCTGAATCGCTGCTATGAATTCACGGTCCTGCAGTTCTATTCCATCCATCGACACATCAACCTTCGATACATCGACCGGTCTGTCCTGGCCATCGACCAATTCGTCATAGCGCGCAATATAGGTTCCGTTATCGCAGATATACCGGAACCATGTGCCGAGTGGGCCATTGTTATTGAACGACAGCGCCAGTGTGCAGACGGCGCCCGACGCCACTTTCATCTGGATGCTCATATCCATGGCAATCTTGAGTTCGGGATGCATCGGACCCTGCATCGCACTGACTTCGGAAGCCGTCTGACCGGTTTGATAGTGGAACATATCCACGGTGTGGCAGGCATGATGCCAGAGCAGGTGGTCCGTCCAGCTCCGCGGCTTGCCTTCCGCATTCATGTTGGTGCGCCGGAAGAAAAAGCTCTGCACAACGAAATGCAGCAATTTGAGCTCGCCCGCCTTGATTTTGTTGTGAACAAACTGGTGACTCGGATTGAAGCGGCGGGTGTGCCCGCCCATTGCAATCAGACCGGTCTCCTTCTGCACGGCTAGAATCTTTTCGGCATCGGCGAGCGAGTCGGAAATCGGGATTTCGATCTCGACGTGTTTTCCCGCGCGCATGCACTTGATGGCCTGCTCGGCGTGTACCTGCGTCGGGGAGGTGAGGATAACCGCTTCGACGCCGGGTTGCGCCACCGCCTCATCAAAGTCCGTGGTCCAGTGTGGGATACCGTATTTCTCAGCGACCGCTTTCGTGCTGTCCGCAGTCCTGCCGTGAATGCTTATGACCTGCGCGTCTTTGACCCGCGCCAGGCCGTCCAAATGTTTTTTGGCAAATGCCCCTGAACCAACCATGCAGATTTTCACCTGGGTCTCCTCCTATGAAATATATGAGTGCTCAAAACCCAGGTATGGTAACGCGAAAATCGCGGCAGCGCGCAGGCAAGTTGTTGTAAAATCCCGTTCCTTTACACGACGAGTTAAGGAGATCTTCACATGAATATCAATAAGGGATATGCATCCTGGGCGATTGCCGCCGCCCTCACCCTTACGAGTATGCCTCTCTTTGCCACAGGTCAGCAGCAACCACAGCAGGGCCGCAGGAACCAGCAAAAGGAACAGCCACAGCCACAGCAGCAGGCGCCCGCGCCGCAGGGAGCCGGGCCCGTCCCTCAAAGCAAGGACGAGTACGATGCCTTTACGGCGATGCAGAAAGAGGTGCAGGCTCCAGCCAAGGATGAGGCAGAAGCGTTAGCGGTTGCGCGTCAAACAGTGGCGATGGCGGAAGCCTTCGTTGCAAAGTACCCGAACTCCGATTTCGCTCTCTACGCCCACACATTCCGCGTCAGCGCTTATGGACGGCTGGGCAAACCCAGGGAATCGATCGCAGCCGCCGAACAGGCGATTGACGCCACGATCAAATTCGGAGAGAAGCAGGTTGCGAAAGCTGATGCCGACGCAAAGCTGTCGGACAAAGACAAGGAGGCTCTGAAGAAAAAAGACAAGAACAGCGTTTTTCTCGATAAGAACTCTCCTCAATTCCAGGCCTTCATGAGCCAGTCGGAGCAGCGGATTCTGGCGCTGTATCAAAGCGTAATCGGGGGTTACCAGCAGTTGAACGATGCTCCCAGGATGATGGAGTGGGGCGAAAAGGCTCTCGGTTTCAAGCCCGACGACTTGAATACGCTTGCCATGCTGTCCAACGTGATGGCGGAGCGGCCGCCCACAAACGAAGATGAGAAGCAGAAATCGATGAAGCGAGCCGAGGAACTCGCCGATCAGGCATTGACTGAGCTGCCTGCTTTCCTGGCAGGTCCCGACGGGGCGAGCCTGCCCGCTGCGGCAAAAGCCGACCTCACTTCGCAGCTGCACTACACGCTGGGACTGATCTATCTGCACCAGAAAAAGCTCGGTTCGTCCGAACAGGAATTCCTGACCGCGGTCAAAGCGAAGCCGAATGATCCAATTACCTATTACCGGTTGGGAATCGCATACGTTCAGGACATGAAGAACGACCAGGCGATGGAGTCGCTGGGCAAGTCCGTCTTCCTGAAGGGCGTATCCGAAGCCGGCGCCCGCGACATCCTGAAACAGCTCTACCTGAACAAGAACAAATCGGAGCAGGGCATCGAGGATTACATCAAGGGCGCCGGAGCCAAGATCGGACAGTAGTAAGATAAAGGCCGGTGGTGGGGGATAATTGGGGGGACAGGTCCCCGCATCGTCCGCCACGCACCGGCCTTTATCTTATGAGCTCAACAGAGGATCTTCAATTCGAGCTGGCTTACACCTTCAAGACCACGGAGTTGCTGGCGCAAGCGCTCACCCACAGCTCCCATGCGAACGAGAAGGGCACGGTACAGGGAGACAACGAGCAGCTCGAGTTCCTCGGAGACTCGGTGCTCGGTTTTCTTGTCAGCGATTTTCTCTTTCGGGCACATCCCAGTCTGACGGAGGGCCAGCTTTCGAAGCTGAAAGGCTTTTTTGTCAGCTCAGCCAATCTCGTCAAATATGCGGAGCGAGTCCATTTGGGTGACTACCTGCAACTGGGTAAGGGCGAGGAGAAGACCGGTGGCCGCACGAAACAAGGCCTTCTGGTCGATGGTTTCGAGGCGATTCTCGGCGCCATTTACCTGGACGGCGGAATTGAAGAGGCCCGGCGCGTCATGTTGCGTTTCTTCGAGCCTCAGATCGAAGATGTTGAAGAATCAGGCCGGCAGCTGACAGACTTCAAGACGGAGCTTCAGGAGCAACTGCAGGCCCAGCACCTGGGCCGCGCCGACTATGTTCTGGCGAGTGAAACCGGACCCGATCACCAGAAATTGTTCACTGTCGAAGTTATCATTGATGGCGAGCCGGCCGCCCGAGGCGTAGGCTTAACGAAGAAGGCTGCGGAGCAGGCCGCCGCACGGCAGGCTCTTGGCCGCGTTTGGGCTGCGCAGAAGGAAGCGATTTAATATGGGGGCGTGCGGTGCCCCCGACGCTGAATAATATATGGCAGAAGCTGTTTTCAGAAAATCCACGGCGCGCGAATATTTCGAATCGCTCGTCATTACCGTCATCCTTGCGCTCTTTGGCACGACTTTTATCGTTCAGGCGTTCAAGATCCCGACTCCGTCGATGGAAGACAACCTCCTCGTCGGCGATCACCTGCTGGTAAATAAGTTTGCCTTCGGCGCCCGAGGCTCGGTGCTCGACATGATCATGCCGTTAAAGCGGATCAAGCGCGGCGATGTCATCGTTTTCAAGTATCCGAAGGATCTGACGAAACATTACGTGAAGCGCGCCATCGGTCTGCCTGGCGATCACATCAAGATTATCGACAAACAGGTTTTCGTGAACGAGGTTGCGCTGAACGAGCCCTACAAGATTCACAAGGCCCCGCCGGGATCCTACTCCGATCCATTCCGCGACTTCTTTCCGCCGCAGCCGCATCCCGGACGAATCTATCGCGGTGTCGACGAAGACCCGTATTGGTATGAAGACTTCGTAAAAGACGGCGAAATCGTGGTGCCGCCCAACTCCTATTTCGCGATGGGCGACAACCGTGACAACAGCGCCGACAGCCGCTACTGGGGCTTTGTGCCGCGGGAACTCATCGTCGGGAAAGGGCTGATCATCTACTGGTCGTATGAAACGGATTCGGATGAATACCGTCGAACTGACGTTGTGGATCGCGCCAAGCAAATCACCGACCTCGTCACCAATTTCTTCACAAAGACACGCTGGTCGCGATCCTTCAAGCTCATCAGGTAGGTATGAAGAAAATTGTTCTTGCCGGGCTGGTCTGTCTCGCAGTAATGGCGATCGCGGGCGTTATCGTCTTCCGCGCCATCGCGGCGAAGCAAGCGCCGGGAGAATTGTCCCAGGACGTCGGGCCGAATTCAGCGAAGGCGCTTCAGGACAAGATCGACGCGGTCAGGAATGCAGGACACGATCCGCATCACGAACCGGGTTCGAAGCGGATCGAATTGTCGGAAGCCGAACTGGAGTCCTACCTTCTCTATTCGCTGAGAGACGATATCCCGGCGCAGATCGATTCCGCGCAGGTCCAACTTGGAACGGACACGATCACTCTCGACACGCAAATTACCTTCGATTCAAACGCCACCGGTAATGCGGTGGTGGATACGCTCGTCGGCGGAACGCACAACTTGTTTGTAACGGGGAAGCTGGTCGGACAGCAAAGCCAGGGGAAGTTCGATCTTCAGCAGATCCGAGTCGACAGCATTCCCGTACCGAACATCCTCATTCAGACCCTGTTGAAGAAATATGTGAAGCCGAAGTATCCCGAAGCCGACCTGAATGAGGTTTTCGACCTTCCATGG
>Ga0207090_1140_pt1 | contig 16269 bp, 15 predicted proteins | sample Alteio_BWMinHeat_50_FD_153565 | JGI IMG/M metagenome (GOLD analysis project Ga0207090, IMG submission 153565) | Enriched cells from forest soil in Barre Woods Harvard Forest LTER site, Petersham, Massachusetts, United States -... | ecosystem: Environmental > Terrestrial > Soil > Temperate forest >...
CTGCTGTGCAGCATTCGTTCAATTGTTGCTTTGGTATTCCTGTTATTTCCTTTGGGTTTGCCAGCGTCCGCACAGTCCTCAGCCGAAATTCTCCGCAGCGTAAGCCAAAACGTGAAGGAGTTCCAGGAGTTGCTGCCGGATTTCGTATGTAATGAAAGAGTTACCTCGACAGAGTTCGAATCCGGGAGGATGCGCAAACAAAGAGTGGTGGACTCGATCTTTACGGGCGTTCAACGATCCAGCCAGGACAACCGGGTTCGCTTTGCATTCGCCGAGTCTCGAGAAGTGGTGGCTATTGATGGCAAACCTGCCCGCAAGGGAACGCCATTTCCGAAGTTGCCATATCAATTTGCCGGAGGATTCAGCTCTCTTTTGATCACGACTTTTGCGACAGATAATCTCCAGTACCATGACTACACCATCGCCGATAGGTATAAATCCGAAGGTACCGACGCCCTCCTTGTCCGATTTGCAACGAAAGAAGGTCAGCAAACGTTACGTTCCGTATTTCAGGGGGCGCAACTCGTTGCCAAAGACGTCGGCGCGGCGTGGATCGATTCGAAGTCATTCCATGTACTTCGCCTGCTGCGCCAATCGCTCAACCTTCCTCCAGGCTTCACTCGATCCACAGCCACAGCAGACTATAGTCCGGTGACCATCGACGAAAAGCAGTTCTGGATGCCAACGAAGATCAGAGCTGAAGTCACTGAACGAAACTCGGAAGCAACCGTAAGTTACGTCGCCGAATACAGTGACTGCAGAAGGTTCACCGCCGATATAAAACTGCTCCCGTAGAATGAGCAGCTCTGGACGGGTTCTGGCGTGGCTCCCCGGCTATTTTGAAAGCCTGCTCGCTTCCATTTACGGTAAGGGTCAACCAGCGTATTATGATCGGCACAGATCTCAGTGAATTCATAGTGAGGATCGCGATGCGACTCACAAGTGGGGGCCAGGTAACCATGAAAAGACGTTTCTTCTTTCTTCTCGCGACCGCCTTCGGGCTGGCTTTGTTCGGTATCTCTTCAAGCACAGTGCTCGCCCATCACTCATTCGCCGCACAGTACGACCGGAATAAGCCGGCGACCCTTGCCGGAGCGGTCACGAAGATCGACTGGATCAATCCGCACGCGCGCTTCTTCGTCGACGCAAAAGATGCCAGCGGAAAAGTCGCGAATTGGGAAGTCGAGCTTGCGGCGCCGGCCATGCTGATCCGGCGAGGTTGGACGCGGAATGCCCTGAAGGTTGGCGAATCGGTAACGGTCAACGGATCGCTGGCGAAGGACGGATCCAATCTTCTGAATGCATCGACTGTTACTCTTAGCGACGGAAAGAAAATATTCGCGGGGTCTTCAGGCGGCGACGGAGCCAACCCGTAGGCGTCGGCTTGAGCATCACGACGCCAAATGCCCAAATGTCCGATCGCGCCTCCGCCGGCTGCCCCTTGGCCTGCTCCGGAGCGCTTTCGCCGAGTCGAAATCCAGCACCTTCACCTGGCCGGCAGGAGTGATCTTCACGTTAGCCGGCTTCAAGTCCCGGTGTACGATGGTCCGCTCGTGCGCGGCTTCCAGCGCTTCGGCGATCTGATGCGTGAACTCCAACGCTGCCTCCAAAACGGATTTCCAACTTCCTATTCTCAACTTTCAATGCTTCCTCAGAACTTCAGCCGAAGTTGAGCCTGGAATTGCCGGTGTAACGCCGACTTTGCGGTCGCGCCGCTGATCAGTCCGAAAGCCGCCGTTGTGCTGTTGATGTTGAGATTCGGCGCGCCAGGCTCCGCATGATTGAGGATGTCGCTGGCATCGATGCGGAATTGCAGAGCCTTGGATTCAGACATCTTGAAGTCCTTCTGCATGTTCGCATCAAAGCGCCAGACTCCTGGCACTTCCACAGCGCGCTGTCCAAGGGTGCCGCGAAGTCCGGGAAGGGGATTCTGGAGAACGATCTGATTGCTGTGGGTATCCATGATCGCCTGTAACGTGCAAAACGAGCTGAGGCTCGGTGCTACCGCCGCGCATTGCGGATCCTTAACGATCGTGTATTGACTGGGTGCGAAGTAGTTGGCGGTGCTGGCGTTGGCCCCCGAGCCCCATTGGACTTTGACGGCCTTCCTGTCGAATGGGCCGACGACATCCGGGGTTCCGGAGGCGTAAAGCATGCTTTGCGCGCTAACCGTTGTAGGCGCTCCGCTAATGAAGTTCACGATCCAGCCGGCCTTCCAGCCTTCGACAACGCGCGCCAGAACTCCATGGCTGCCGGAGAGGAGGCGCTTGTCGGGACCGATCGGCAGGTCGAATGACCCATTCGTCCGGAAGTCGTGCCTGCGAGTATCGCTAGTTACGGTGTAGTCGCTATGCCGGTCGGTTGGAAGTGTATAGCTGTTGCCGAGGCCGGCGCCCCCGGATAAGCCGTTGTTTCTGCCCCAGGTGTAGCTGCCCTGCATCGACATGCCGTGCGTCGGCCGGAGCGTGACCTGCGTTTCCAGGGAATGGTATTGATTGTTGTTCATGCTCGCGATCATGTACGTGCTCGTGAACTGCGGGTTCGTCACGACGAAGTTGTCCGGAAACCCGTTGGCCCGAATCACGCTGCCCCGGGAATTGGGGGGCGCATCTGGAAGGGTGCCATTGCCGCTGAACGACTTGGTGTAATTCAGAGTGTTCAATGTCCCTGCCAGGCCAAAGTAATTCCCGTTTGCAAGACTACTTTGGAAGGCAGAGCTGGCACGCAGGTGCATCCCAGCGGTTTGTAAAACGCCGTTCACCATGCTGCCTACCGGACCGCAAGTCGCGCAACCCGCGATATTAATGCCCTTAAACATTTGCTCGAGCACCTGCAACTTGGGATTGCTGTCGTCGCCGACCCGAGCCGCGTCAAATGCTTCCTTCAGTCCGTTATATAGGAAATTCGGCACATTCGTATCGAAAGCCACGTTCCATTGTTTCCTGCCCAACGTGCCGATATACCGCACATCCAACGTGAGGTTCTGGCTAATGCTCCTGGCAACGGAGAGTGTGATGTTCTCTGCATAAGGGTTTGTCACTGTGGCTGAGGGGATAAAGATCTGCGACTGCCTGTCGTAGAGCGGTACGCCCTGCATCGGCTTAATGGGCACAGGAGCGGGAATGTTCGCTTGCACTTTCGTCAGGTCCAGGTACGGAGCGCTCGATGGATCTCCCTGATAGGCGGCGCTGTAAGTGCTGCCCGGCACGACATTTTCCTGCGTGAGCGCGTTGGGAACCTGCCCCTGCTGGAACGTCATCTGATAGCCGCCGCGGACAGTGGTCTTGCCCTCACCAAACCACGGAACCTGCCAGGCGAAACCAAGCGCGGGGCCAAAATCCTTGTAGTCATTTCGATACCATGGAGTGTTTGGGTTTGGAGAGTTCTTGCCGACAAATTGCGGAACGGTCAGACCGGCGCGGATTCCCGGTTTCATCCACCCATCGAAGCTTCGTCCGGAGACTCCGAAAATCGCATTCGGGCCATCCGTCGGAAGAGGCATCAGACCGTGAGCTTCGTACGGCACGCCGTAATATTCCCATCGCACGCCTATATTCAGCGTCAAACTCTTCCGTACCTTCCAGTCGTCTTTGAAGAAGATATCGCCTTCATTCTGCACGGTGTCGCGAATTCTGTCGGGAAAGGTGAGGTAGTTTTCGAACGTGTTGACGTTCTTGGGATCTTGCACATAAAAGTATTGATTCACTCTGCTGAGAGAGCCGGAGAGGAAGTCGAGCAGATTTCGCAATGTCAGGTTATTGCCTGAGGCGGCCGTGCCGGCAAGTCCCGTAAAAGCGGGGATCGAATTGCTGATCGCAGCCGCGGGAATCAGCGCGTTTGGCGCGTCTCCGCCGACAGCTTGCGGTATTGAAGTGGTTTGACCGACTCCGGAGTCGAAGCCGAGGCTGTGGGTCAAACGGGCCTCACCGCCGAATTTGAATGCGTGCTTCCCCTTCGTCCAACTCAGGGAATCGGTCAACGACAACAGGTTTGTGACATCATGGTAATCCGCGGTCGTGCCTCCGCCGAGTATTTGGCTCGACTGGAAGTTCACATTAGTCGGCGCGGTAGAGGTCCCGGCTCCCAGACCGATCATGACCGGATATCCGGCGTAGTTCGGAAAGAACGCCTGATTGGCCTTGCCGGTAGTTGGATTGGTCAGACCATTGGATGTGTTTCCGCCTTCATGCCGGAAACCAATCCGCGCTTCATTGACGATCGACGGCGATAAAGTGGATGTAAAGTTCGTCGACAGGAGTTGCGGATGTCTGAAAGATGCTCCGCGAAACCCTCCGGGCCAGTTTTCAAAGTTGGCACTGCCTGCGGATCTCTCGTAGGTGTAGCTCACAGCAACCTTGTTTTTTGCGTTGAAATTGTGGTCGATCTTCGTGTTGATCTGCTTGCGGCCGTCGCCATTTATGGCGGAAACGGTTGGTCCGACGGCAAAGATGTTTTCGCTGCCGCTATTTTCGCGGCGCGACCATTTAAAACCAGCCGTATTTAGGCCGTCACCTACTTCGTAGTTGTTGGACACTGGCATCACACCCAGGAGCTTCGCCACGAATCCGGTGGAATCGACGCCCGTCCGATACTGGTCCCAAGCACCATTTGCCGTGGGCGCTGGACCGACCTGGACGTTCGAACAGTCCGAATTGACCGTGGTTGGATTCAGGACCGTTCCAAACACACTCGCGTAGTGCAAAGACCCCGTGAATGCCGCACCGTTTGGGTTAGTTGCAGGCGCAACAGGGTTGCCCACGCCGTCCACCACGGCTATTGTCGGCGTGCTGCCGGTGGCCTGCAAAGGCTGGAAGTAGTTTCCGTTATTCCAATTATCGAAATACCGAAAAATGCCTCTCCGCGCGCATGGCGTCAGCACGACGGGATTTTGAATAGTGCGTCCGTTGATGAGGGCGCTGTCCCACAACGCGAAGAAGAATGTCTTGTTCTTGACAATGGGCCCGCCAACGCTTCCGGTAAGCTGGTGATTGTTATACCAGTTCGGCTGGGTGGGTTTCCAAGCGCCGGTCTTGGGATCCACACCCCTGTTGTTGGCCCATGTATTCGCGTCCAACGCTGTGTTTCGGACCGTCCACACGCCGGCGCCATGAAAGGCATTGGTGCCGGACCGGGTCATAAACTGAAATTGGCCGTTGCCGCGCCCCATTTCCGCGTCGACGGGCGCCACGACAATACGTACCTCGCCAATCAGGTCCGGACTCATGTAGGTCGCGCCATTGAGACTCCCTCCAAAGCGGGCGGCGCCAACGTTGTCCACTCCGTCGCGCGTGATGTTGACCGTTCCGAGGCCGCCCAGGCCTGAGACGCTGCCGCTGTTTCCTGTATCATCGATCCGTATGCCGGGTATGAGCCGATATAAATCCAGTACGTTGTTCGTTACCGTGGGCAGGTCGGAGACGCGCTGCTGGTTGATGACTTCGCCAATGGACGAACTCGATGTCGCAAGCAGAGTGTCGGCTGCCACGGTCACTTCCACGGACTGTGACTGTGTTGCAACCTGGAGCGTGAAGTTCAACCGGACCTGGTCGCCATTGCCCAAACGGACATCCGTATAAGACTTGGTCTGGAAGCCGGGAAGCTCCGCGCTCACTTTGTACGTGCCCGGCAACAGACTCGACAAATTGTAGGATCCGGATTCATTGGTTAAAACTGTAGTGACCACTCCAGTCGCTGTGTTCGTTGCCGTGACGGTCACCCCCGGAATTAACGCCCCGGTCGAATCCGCGATAGTGCCCGTCACCGTGGCGTTCGTGGACTGACTGAGTGCAGCAGCCGCGAGCACCAGCGCCAACAAGGACGCCAACAGAACGTTAAAACCTTTCATGAGATTTCCCCCTCGGACTGATCGATGATTTTGTACGGAACATACATCCGCAGAGAATCGATGTCAAAGACAAATCCCTTCGCTTTTCAAGTACGTTCTTCTGCGCTGTTTCACCACGCGGACACACGCCGCTTCTCTGCGTAATCATCGGCATTCAGTCGCGAGCCACGCTTCGGCCCACCACAGCGGTCGAGCCAGCCCCATTCGCGATCAGTTCATCAAATCGGTCATCATCAAGCTGAATGATGATCGTATTGCCGGGATCGTGAATATCCCAAAACATTCGCTGCTCGTACAAGCACGATGGAGATTGAGACTATGTTCTGTGTGATGGCGGGCATGATAGCCGCGTATGCGAGGGGCGCTGGAGGAAGTAGTCAGGCCCAGGCGCGGAATGGGCCCTCATGACCGACGTCAGGTAGCACACTTTAGGACGCGATTTTAGAGCGTATACGCTGTGATTCCCACGTCTTCAGCTACCAGTTCTTCGCCGCCCATTCTCATGGTCAGGCCTGGCCGGGATTGCGGCAGTTCTCTTTTAAGCTTTGCCCCCAGGCGTTCATGCTTTTGGACTACGCAGTACCTCTTGTCAGCGAGAAACAGAGGGCTGTAAGTCAGAATTACTCCGGACGGCGATTCAAAATTCTTTCTGGCGTACTGTGCGAAAGCCTCGAAAAGCCCCGTTCCATGGTACTCCGGCGCTATGGTGAGGTCGACCAGAACGACCGTGTCGCCCGTATCCCTGTGGGTTCTCCACGTTCCGTTTGCCGTCAGTTTCTGGAACGTCGCCGGGACTTGGCGTACGTCGCCTCCGATATCGAGCCTGATCCCTTCAAGAACTCCCGCGATCACGGTCCCGACGTAAGCGGCGACGACGTAACCACCAGAATTCGCAATTCTTTGGCCCCACTCATCGACATCTTTTGGAGCAAACGCTTTCCAGTACTTCCGCAGGATGCCTACACCGGCTTCACGCTGGTCGATCTCTTCACCTCGGCGAAATGTCCATGTTGTGTTCATCGCGGTGCTCTTAACCTGGGAGCCCTTACCTTCTATCACTCAGGCGTCCGATTAATCGGTAATTCGAATGGTGCAGCGGACTACTGCCGGCGAGGATTGCCGTTTACGTCCAGCGGGAGCCGAACGGAGTCGGTTTGGAAACCCGATATTCGGTTGGGCTGGAAGGCTTTACGTCTCAAAGCGAAACACGCCGGTCGAGTTCACCAGGTGCATCTTGGGAAAATGGCAGTAGCTTCGTATGCCGCGCGTAACGAGGATTCTGTTCCCCTTAGGTCTTAGCCACGGAGCGGCGGCAGATTGTAGCCACGGCAGAAGGCCGTGGTCATCGGTACCAAAAAGCGCTGAGCCGCGGAGCGGCGAAAGAGTCTTTCGCCGCTCCGCGGCTCACTTGCCTGAACACGTAAACCACGGCCTTCAGCCGTTGCTACAGTCTGCCGCCGCTCCGCGGCGGTTGCGGGGAGATCAAGGGCGAGCCCTTGGTTAGTTGGCCGTCCAACCAAAACAAAGCGCTGAGGGACTTTCAAGTCCGCATCCTACGTTTCACGTGCTCGACAAGGATGACACTGCTCCGCCGTCCGCTGTCCGATCCTCACAACGAGTCATTCTTAGTGCTGGGATCATCTGCCGATGCGGAATTCCGAGCCGGTCGTCTTCGCGCTCCTGCTAGTCCAGGAAGGCCGCTGAGCTATCGGGTGCGATCTTTGCTTCGAGTTCTTCGATCTCAACGGTCATTTCGTTTTCGTGTCTGATCATTTCTGCGTTCATTTGTTTGCTCCCTTTTCTTTTGAAAAACATTTGCTCGATCTGCCGTGTTAAGTAGTCTTCAGGGGCGATAAAAGTATGGGTACGTTGAGAATTATTTTGGGCCTAGCGAATCGCCCATCAACAGGAAGGGCTTGTCAACGAGATCTTTTTGCGGCGAATCGACGCGATTTCCGGCGGGTTTCCAGAGAAGTTGAAATCTCCAGTCACGCGGATATAGCATTGAATTACACCGGCGATTGCGAATATGCGTGGCATCCTTACTTCGATTTTGGCCATCCTCCTCGTCACGTGCGCAGCGAATGGGCAGGTGGGTCGAGTGAATTCCTGCGCGCGCTCGGAGCGCGTGGGGAATCTTGAGATCCATGAGGCAGCGAACCTGGGGAAGACCGACGTTGTGCGGAATCTGACGAAGCGCAATCCCTCGGAAGTCAACGCCCGAAACGCCACAGGATGGACGCCCCTTCACTGTGCGGTAGCGGCTGGGCGGGATCCCGTCGTCGATGTCCTTCTGCGTGGCGGCGCCAAGCCGGATATCGGCGACAGTGATGGAGCCACGCCTCTGCATATCGCCGCCGGTCCGGTCGCAGCTGGCGCTTCGATCGACGCCTATCGGCGAGTGCTCGAACTGCTCATCGAAAGCGGCGCCGATCTGCAGGCCAGAGACAAGAATGGCGCCACACCGTTGCACTGGGCCGCACAAAAGGGCGATGTCGTGGCGGTTCAGGTGTTGCTGCGGAACAAGGCGCCAGTCGATGCGCGGGATAGCCGCGGGCTCATCGCCATTCAGTCTGCCCAGGCACAAGGGCGCACGGATGTGATTGCGATATTTCGCCAATTTGCGGTGACTCCCCCACCGATGGGCGCAGCGGGAACAGTTCGAGGCCGCGTACTCTGGAATGAGGAGCCGCTCGCAGGCGCGCGAATCACCGTGACCAGTGAGTACAACTTCTCATCGACTCAGTACGGCCGGGCGGAAACCGATTCGCTGGGAAGGTTTTCGATATCCGGCGTGCCCGAAGGAAAGAAATATCTGTACGTTTTCGGAAATCAGCCGGCGTTCTGGGTGTCCGCTGTTACCCCATTTGAAATGAAATCCGGTCTCGACGTGACAGCTCCCGATACCTACGTGTGCAAGGGCTTTGATCCGGTCTCACCTGCCAAGGATGAGTCGCTAAAAACGAATCGTCCCTTGCTTAGCTGGAATCCGTATCCGAACGCCGTCGATTACGCGGTTCGTGTCATCCGCAAAGGTGCTGGTACCTTTGACTTCAGCCGCGGAGACCGCGATCCCCGCATCCGAGGAATGAATGTTGCAGTCGATCGTGATTTGCCTCCAGGAGAGTATGACTGGCGCGTCGACGCTTTCAATGCGGCAGGCCATCTGGTCGGATGCAGCTATTATCCCCGGAGCTTCAAGATCGCGCCCGTGGATGGGAACCTGAATCCGACATCGGATCCGACATCGAATGTATTCCCCACACGACCCGATACTCTTCCTCAGGCGATATATTCACCAAATCCGGATTACACCGATATCGGACGGCAAAAGAAGATAACCGGCGATGTAGCACTGCGCGTGGTTGTCGATGCCAACGGCAACGTCGACAGTGTCTCTGTTCTACGCTCTCTGGAATCGACGCTCGACGAAAGTGCAGTTCGGACAGTCCGGACCTGGAAATTTCAACCTGCCCGCCGCCGCGGTCAACCGGTGCAGAGTGAAATAACCGTTGAGGTCACGTTCCGGCTGCAGTAGCAATCTCCCCAGGATCCGGCCCGTAGGCCCGATTCAGCCAGCGCCCCGTGAACAATGTTAGTCGCCTGATCGATAGATGATCTTTCCTTGACGTAGTGTGTAATGCACGTTCTTTAGACGCCAACCCTTCTCGAGTGCGGCGTGTCTATGGGGCCATGAGAACAAAACGCACTTCACTCCTGTTTATGGCGGCGGCAATTGCGGTTCCTCTAATGATGGATGCGCAGACCCGCCGAAGCGGCCGCTCCGTCAGCACCAGCATCGGCGAAAACGGCCCCGTAACAAATTGCGGCGATATTCACGTGACGTACGACCGCCGGCCTGCAATCACTGAAGAGAGCGACATGACGCTGCCACACTCGCAGGTTTCTACGTTACGAGTGCAGTTGTCGAATGAGGGTATATATCTCAGTGGTTGGGATCGCGATGAGTACTCGATCAAGACATGCAAGGCCGTCCCCGGTGACGATCCCAGCGCGGCGAGCAGGCTCCGTGAAATCACGACCAGCAATGCCAATGGTCAAATCACTGTTAACGGTCCAACCGTTGTCGAGTGGGCGGCGAATCTCATCATCATGACGCCACGTCTCTCCGCCCTGGACCTGCAGACTCGAAACGGTCCGATGCAGTTGCGAGATCTTGCGGGGAACATTCAGCTGTCTGCAGCGAACGGTCCAATCCGCTTGAATAACGTGGGTGGAATCGTTCAGGCCACTACAACCAATGGCCCGATTTCCGTCACCCGCGCGAGTGGGGATCAGCGGCTGACTGCCACGAACGGCCCAATGCAGGTGACGTTGTCAGGAAATCGCTGGGACGGCCCGGGACTCGTCGCATCCACTCAAAATGGCCCATTGGCGGTCTCGGTCCCAGACGCGTACGGCTCGGGAATTCAGGTGCAGGTCTCGGACCACTCTCCGATGAGTTGCAAGGCGTCAGCTTGCGTGGGAGCCACACGCGCGCTTGGTTCGCCAGGCATGATTCGTCTTGGGAATGGTGAACCCATCGTCCGGTTGTCCACCGTCAACGGGCCGTTGTCGATTCAAGCGGCCAGGTAGATCCATTCGCCGGCGGACGTTCGATGTGATCGGAATCCACCGAGCGTCCGGCCGGCTCGATATGGTCTTGCGGACTATTTTCAGGAACCCGCTGCTGAAGCTCGCGGGGCAAGTTCAGCGCCACAGGAACGTCCGGAAATTACGACGAATCGCCGCACCGGTCGGGAAACTGGCGTTCAGTGACCTACTTTAATATAGCCCCACCCCGCGTTCTGTTTGGCGACGATCTCGCCGATGCCGTCAGGCACGGTCTGTACGTTCGGCAGCAACTGGCTCTTGTCGACCTTTTGGTTCTTCATTGCAATTGCGCAGACGTTGAATTTGGCGTGCCCGGCGCTCATGGCCTCGGCGACGTCTGACATCATCGTGGTCTTTCCGGAGACGACAAGATCCAACCCCCGCCCGTACATAACGACTTCCATTTCCGTCTTCGGGTTTACGGCGGAGACTTCCTTGATCCAGCGAATGACCGCTTGTTGATCTACCGGATCGGAGCTGGTAAGGTCGAACACGACCTTATATGGCTTCGGCTGCGGCGACTGCATCCAGGCAGCCGTGCCGCCAACGATCAAAACACCCAGGCAGATGAAACACACTATTCGCTTCATGAGGGTCCTCCGCAACGAATATTAGCACTGCCCGTTCGACAGAGTCATGAACTGCGCGCAACCGATGGAATAGGAATCGAACGAGGATGGACAGGCAAGTCTTTCGTGATGAACTCCGCCCGGAACAAACCGGCCCATCGCCGGTGACGGTCATCCTGAATTGGAATCCCAAATTGAAAAGTTGATTATTTCCTCTGCCGCTTGAAAATGAGCGCCGTGGTCGTTCCGTTATTCGTTACAGGTGCCGAAAATTCCCATCCGGCGTTTGCGCGGCTCTCCAACGCTGCCCGAATATCGTCAACTGACGGCCCCACCGGCGCGACCAAATACTCGGTATGGTTTGGTGCAGACACCTGAGAACGGACGGCCCCCACGGATGACGTTCGCTGAACCACTTGATATAGCAGAACGGCGGTTGCCAATATCAAAATCCAGAACAGAATCGTCTTAGCTATGGAATTCTTCATTTGCCCTCCCAAGATCGTCAACTTCAACAGACACCGCCGGATTGGAATTGTTCCAGAGGTCCAGCGATTATGTTCGTTCTCAAAGCTTACTTAAGCTCCACGTCCATATCGGCGACACCGCGTTGGGGGGTGCCGGGTGATCCCTACCGCGACAAGATCGCAGTAGTGGAGCGTCCATCCAAAACAAAGCACTTACGAACTTTCAAGCCGCACCCTCGATTTCAGTGCCGGCAGTCGCAAAGTGTGACGTGGAGACGCCGCAGCACACGCCGGCTGCGATGTATTCTTCGTGCGTACCGGGACGCGTCGTGTTCGTACAGGCGTCGCCCATGCCGCACGTCCACAGGACTTTGATGTAGTTTTCGCTCACAATCTCTTATTGGATGACTAATCCAGGAAAGCCGCTGAGGAATCAGGAGCGATCTTTTCTTCGAGTTCTTCGATTTCGATAACCAGTTCGTTGATCATTTCTGCTTTCATTTCGTGTCTCCTTTTCGGTATTGAGAAAAACATTTGCTCGATTCGCCAAGTTAAGTGGATTGAGGGGACAGGGAAAGTATGGGTGAGCAAGAAAAAGGTTGAGGGGCGGCCAGGGACGGGCGGCGGCTTTGGTTTGGGTTGGCGTGAGCGGCCGATCGTCAAAAAAAACCCGCGGCCCAGGCCGCGGGTAACATGAGTTCACGAAATTGACTTCGAAAGGTGCCTCATTTTTCAAAACGCTTGAGTCATTGTCAATGTTTGTTATTCAGATTTCAGTCGGCGGCCGCATCATCTTCGAATACGGCGCCGCGAGGGCGAGGAAGATGACGAAGGCGAGCAGATAAACAGTCCGGGTTCCAACAATAAGCGAGCTGTACTCCAACATTCCTCCGAACATGGCCCCAAGAATGTTCATACCCAGGTCATAGCTGCTCTTATCCGACCGCTGGAACAGGCGCCCGAAGACGAAACTCGACGCCAGGATCGGAAGATAGAACTGAAGTGCAGCCAACGGCACTCGAACAGGGCTGGCCAGAGTCAGATAGAAGTGGGGATCCACCATGTAATTGACGAGTGTCGTTACCGCGACGATTCCGATACTCACAGTGACCGACGGAAACGTGAAGCGCTGGATGACGAAGTTGGAAACCAGAGCGGCCAGCAGCACCAGAATCACAGCCACTGAGGTCACGACCCAGGTCGAGCCCAGTATTAACGCCATGCGCGTGATGGTATTGGTCTCGATGAGCATGAAACCCGCACCCTGCAGGAAGAAGCACCACGCCGAAGCACTCCTTATTATCGGACTCGCACTCGACCAGACGAACACCCGGATAAAGAGGAGCGAGATGAGAATCATCGAGCCCAATCCAACCAGATAGTTCCGCCCGATACTTTTCTCCGGAAGGTTGAGGTAAGGCCAGTCGTCCGTGGCGAGGAAGGGCGGTGCGGCCTCCAGAGACTCGTGCGCGTAGCTTCCCTGCGACAATCCGATCAGCGAAAGCGTCGCGATCTTCGAAACTGCGGGGCCGGAAAAGAAGATGACATCCGGAGTCTGGAGGGTGTTCAACTGGGTGATCAAGGGAGCCTGACCGAAAGCCTCCTGGATCATCAGAAAGATCCTGAGCCTGGTGAAACCCGCGAAGGCGTAATAAGTAACTTGAAGGAGCCCGCCGGGATTGAGCAGGGAGCGTGCCTGGCGAAAGCTCTCCACCGTATAAACATAATTGTCGAGGCGTATGTTCGACATGCTCGATAGATAGCTGGTGGAATCGAGAAAGCCGAAGATGACGAGATCGTACCGCTGATCCGTTGTGGAAATGTAATGGCGCGCGTCGTCATTGATAATTCGTACACGCAAATCGCGATAGGGCTGCTCAGGATGGAACTCCCGGCCAATCCGCATGATAACGGGATCGATCTCAACGACATCAACTTTCGCCACACCGCGCCTCAGCGCAGCAGCGGCTTCATTTCCGGTACCGCCCCCAACGATCAGAACCGAACGAGGCTGGAGAATCGAATAAGCGCTCTCATACATGTACTGGTGTGTCTGGGCGAGATCCCAAACGGGATTGCGGCTGTCTCCGCGGCTGGCCAGACGCGCAGGCGAAAGATCGAAGATCACCTGATGACCGTTATTGTTGGTCGAGAGCAGACGCCCATTGACCTCGGGAAAAGCATCTCCCAGAGTGATTTTGGAATACGGTGACCAGTACTCGCGTGGCGCATGAAAAACTTCCAGGATGCCGATCGTGAGAAAGAGTCCCGCCAGAGTAAAGGCGATGTGAACACGATTCCCTCGAAGGAAATAAAGGATGGGAATTGTGGCAATCGTAAACCAGACCGTCGGTTCGAAGCTCAGATACGAGAGCAGGAGAAACGCTGAGACGCCCAGGAGGCTGGCGGCAATGTTAATGGAGTAAGCCGTAATCGGAGGGAAAGCCTCCAGATATTTTCCAACAAGACGGCCAAGGGGCATCATGAGGAGCGCACCTGTGACAAAGACAAGCAACAACGGGATCAGAAGGGGAACCGCCAACCCGGCCGAAGTGTTTTTCACCTGAGGCCAGACAAACTCTCCCGTGGCCAGCGGAATGATCTGCGTAAAGTGCTCCGTCAATACGGCGGCGATGACCATCGCCGCATCGCAAAATGCGAAGTACGGCAGAATCCGATCCACCCTGTGCCGGGTTGCGGAACCACATCCAAAGCCGAGAAACGTGGCAAAGAGAATGCAGTTCTTGTAGTAGCCCAGGTAGTAGATCGTTGTCGGTAACCAGCGAACAAACAGCATTTCAAAGAACAGCGCTGCGAAAGACGCGATGAACAAATCCCGGAATTTGCTTTGCATGGGATCCAGTATGCGGCAATCACAGGCGGGCTAGGTCTCAAAGAGGAAATCAGATGATCCACGATGATAAGAAAACCGCTTCTTCAAAAGACCAATCTGCTTTTCTAACGAGGCAGGCATCTTGCTTCCTTCAACCATCGAGGAAGCTTCATTAAGACGAAAATTTGAAATACAACTATCATAAGCCCCAGGACTTTTTCCCAGGTCGGCCATAGCACAAGAACTTGTACATGAACTCGCTGAAAATCCTGCGGAGAACCCGCATCCAGGGTATTTGCGTGGACTCGGATGCCGGTAATCTGCCACATGCCCGGATGCATGCCTTCAGTTATTTTCTGATAATCAGTGGCGTGACTCTGCCAGTTAACGGCGACCTGGTCATAGTCGTATCCTGGCTGACGGTACAACACATCAAAGGATGTATTTGCTGTCACGTCTAGTCCGGAAAAAGTGGCGACAAACGATTCACCAGCATGGACAGCACTTGGCGTGACCGTTAAATCCAACGCTGGATTTGTGTCTGTGCGTACCATGAGAAACAAGCAGAATATTTGCAGCAAACGTATCACTCCCAGGATCTGGTTCTGCAGTCAGGGCATCGGCTTTGGCCCAAAACTCCGGTGTGATCGGCCGAAATGTAGTGCGGGCAAACCATGCCGAACCCCTTCCGGCGTAGCGACGCGTACCGGAAAGGCGTGTCGGGAAGTCGCACTGTCGCCTCTTGCGCGTTTGACTTTCCCGGCACTTACACCATTTGTCGCGCCATCCCTGGTAAAGACAAGTGGTGCACTTCTCTTATCGGCAGAGAGTCGAGATTTGTTTATTAGAAATTAAAATGCCAGCCGGCGTATCCTGCCAGAAACCCCATCGGACGGGAAAATCCTATTAGCGGAGCACAGGTCCCGTTCTGAATGTCAGCGTGGCATGGGCAAGCCGGGTTCGTACATGCGTCCGTAGTCCAGGTATTGGCGGACGGGATCGCGTGGATAGGACAACCGGATGTTTGTGGCGTTGCCGGCCTTATCGATTTGAGCGGCGACGGCGGGATTGATGCCGGCCCAATAGGTCGGCACGTTCAGGCTTTGGTATCGCGCGATGACTTGATCGCGGACTGCGGGTTCGAATTCCACGCCATATTTGTCGACGAGCGCTTTAATCGCAGCGTAATCGCCTTCAGCCTTGATCCGCATCAACTCCGCAAGCAGGACGCCAACGCCCTGACGCATTTTGTTGTAGTCGGTCACGCGAATCGAGGCTTTGCCCCCGCTATTGAGCCGCTCGATGCCTCCGGTCTTATCGATGATGAAGTTGACGATGAGCTGGCGATCGCGCATGTGATCTTCTTCGATCGTGGCGCCTTTGGGAATCGTCCGGAGTTGCGTTAATGCGACCAGCACCGACGAATCGTACATAGCGCGCGCGACTTCGTCCTGATTGCCGATGAGACCAAGTTCCTTCAGCTTCGGATCCCAGATGTTCCAGAGCGCCATCAGATCGGCCCGCGCCTCTTCCAGCGTGGAGAAGTATTCCTTCAAGTACGGCTCGGCTCCTTCCTTCAATCGATCGCTCAGCTTGCCGGAACCGTGACCGATCACTTCGTGTAATGCGGTCTTCAAGTCGTCCGCTTCCTCACCGTATTTGCCCGACCGCTGGAGATCTTCCGGCGTTGCGGAGAACTCCTGCGCGATTTTCGATCCTCTCGCGCGCCCCATAGCATGGCTGTTTCCGACAAAAAGGTAGTTCGATCCGTACTTCTCGTGAATTTCGTTTTCGTTCGGCAAATTGTCGCCGATGACCGACACCTGAAAGTCGCCTGTTTCGATCATCACCTCGACCGCTTTGACAACAGGCGATTGGAACGTCTGCTTCTTGTATTTCGCGTCCCACGGCGCTTTCTGCTCGAAGTAAGAGGCATTCTGC
>Ga0207090_1141_pt1 | contig 16169 bp, 16 predicted proteins | sample Alteio_BWMinHeat_50_FD_153565 | JGI IMG/M metagenome (GOLD analysis project Ga0207090, IMG submission 153565) | Enriched cells from forest soil in Barre Woods Harvard Forest LTER site, Petersham, Massachusetts, United States -... | ecosystem: Environmental > Terrestrial > Soil > Temperate forest >...
AATTCCGCAAGCTGACCGGCTTGGCTCCGCTGCTTCAAAAGAGATGGCCGATTATTGGGCGAATATGTTCAAAACGGCGCCGAAAATCCCGACACAAGGACTGCGCAACGCGATTACCGACCTGGCGAAAGACGGTGTCCTGCAGCGCATCAAAGCTCCGACTTTGGTCTTGACGGGCGACCAAAGCAAACTGCAATCGGTCGAGCAGGCGCTGCAGTATCAGAGGCTCATTCCCAATTCGCGACTGGTGGTTCTGCGCAGCGATGCCTACCATATCGCCGCTGTGAATGCTGAAGAGTGCGTCGCCAACGTACTCAGCTTCATCAGGGAGGCGAGACAAAAGGCTTAGCCGCCCGTTCAGCGACGCGAGAAAGAGAGCGCGGCGACGCAGAGCAATCGCGTCTGCCCGCAATGCCTCTGACAGCAGCGCCTCTGACAGCAGCGCGAAGGCAGGACATGGTCTGGGTTCTGAATTGGGCCAAGCTGAGAAAAGGCTCGAGCCGAGCAATCAGGTCCGCTGCCACCCCAATAGCTGCCGTTCCGTGCGAGAGGCCAGCACGGCAAGGAAGGGCCGGGAGGAGACTCTCGCGCTGCGGCAAACGGCATCTTTATTCGATCACCTCGTCGGCGCGGGTAAGCAGCGCGAGTGGAACCGCGAGGCCGAGCGCTTTGGCTGTCTTCATATTGATGATCAGCTCGATCTTGGTGGCCTGCTGGGCCGGCAGGTCGGCCGGCTTCTCGCCCTTGAGGATGCGGCCGGTATAGCTTCCGACCAGACGGAAGGCATCCGTCACATCACCGGCTGCCGAATTATCGGGGTGGACTGCAGCCAATCGCCAAGGCCGGAGCTCGCTCGACGATCGGCGTGGCCGGCCTGATGGTGAACGATCGGGAGATGAACTGACGCTCCCCGAGCGGATTGCCTTTCAACAAGAACACGCTGCCCGAAAGCCCGAGATGCCCTTCCTTGCAGTCTGGCGACACGAAGGAGGGATATCCGCCGTCCATGATCCATCCGCCCTTGGGTTGCGGGAGCCGCGGGTAGGTCGAGTTCTCGATCCGCTGCGGGGGCGTCCAATCCTGGACCGTGAGGCTCGTGGCGGTCGAGAAATAGAGCGAGGCTTCGGTCGCTTCGCACTTGCCGGCGGACGCGCATCGATAGGTCGTGCAGACGAAAGTCATCATGTAGCGTTGCAGCGCGTCGTTGTACGCGATCTGCGCGTTGCCTTCGCCGGAGCTCGCGGCGCAGGGAGGGTTCACGCCGTCCTCCAGGCCACCACGGCCTTGCTGTGTCCATCCGCCGCCGTGCCATTTGGTGAAGTGCAATTGGCCGGCCTCGTGGTGGCCGGAGCGATCGCCGAGCTTGGCGCGCGCCATGTGGATCCTGGCGTCGGCTTTTACACCGGGCGCTCCGGTGAACTGGTACGGCACGTAGATGTAGTATTCGCCCGACGGGTCCATGTCGTCCACGAAAGCGCTCGGAAGCGCGTTGCCAAGGAACTCGTTGGTGACCGTCCTCGGGGGCGTTCCGGGCAGCGTGATGCCGGCGTAGCGGCCGTCGCCATATTCGAGCCAGTCGTTCTCGAGGCCGGGTTGCACGATGGGAGGCGGCCAGGTCCTGCCGCCGTTCGAAGAGCGCGTGACCCCGATCGAAACCCAGCCGGCAGCCATCCCCTTCGCTGCCGTCGGGCAATGGATTTCCGCCTCGTAGATCATGATGAGATTTCCGGGCGGCAGGGTCGGATCCTGCACCACCGAGCCGGGGGCCGCGTATTGCTCATCGAAGTGGGTCACGCCCGCATAGGCGCAGCTTCCGCCGACGCGGTGAGCAGGCCAAAATACCGCTCCGCCGTGCTGGGGGTCGCCAAAACCCGGCGCGAAGACAAAGTGCCGCAGATCGGCGCTCTGCAGCACAAAGGCGTCGCCATAGATGACGTTGCGCACCTGATTGGCCATCGCGACGAAGAAATTGTAGGCTCCCGGCTGTCTGGCCGCCGCACGGGCAACGGCAGCGCCGCGGGCCGGCATGATCGTCGTGTGCTCATCGGGAAGATAATGGATCGAGGCGGGGTAGCTCAGCGCCTGATCGCCGGAGACCGAGAAGACAATGCTCGGCTGGGAGGCCGAAGGCCCTGCCCACACGAGCGCAATACCAAGAAGCGTTGAGCAAACCGCGCACCGAGAACGACTCAACTGGCCCCTCCGACGTGTTGTGCGCCGCGACCAGATCACGGAGATCGCATGCTGCGTTCCTCGAACCAACGATACCTGAATTACTTCCCAAACGAGGGAATCCCGTGGCGTCCGCCGAGGGTCCGCTTCGCCCTCCATTGCAGCCATCATGTCGCGTCGCCGCGAACAGCGGGTCCGGGCCAGAACCAGACTCAAGAGCCGCAGCAAAAACCTCTATTCGATGACCTCGTCGGCGCGCGCTACAAGGGTCGGTGGCACGGCGAGACCGATGGCTTTCGCGTTCTTGAGATTGATGATGAGCTCGAAGATGGCTGGATACTGGACCGGCAGATCGCTCACCGTGGCGCCGCGCAGGATATGGTCCGCATAGGAGACGACCGCTCTCGCGAGATCGCGAGGGACAGGTCCGTAGCTTAGCAGACTCCCCGCGGCATCGGGCTCCGGTGCCGGGGTATAGGTGATCGTCGGCAGTTTGTTCCGCAGCGCCGCCCGTCTGACCGCGACAGTGTTGCTGCCAACAACGTTCGGCGGCAACACGATAAGGCCGTCGCCCGTGCCCCCGCTCGCAAAGGCATCGATCGCGCCGTCGACATCGGAGGGGCTGTGAAAGGGTGCTCTCATTGTTGTCACGCCAAATTGGGCCGCGGTTGCCTCGGCAGGAGCGAGATACTTTTCAGCAATAGGTCCGGGGAGAAGGTCGGGGTTCACGAGGAGCGCGACGCGGGTGATGCGCGGGTCAGCCTCCTTGAGCAGTTCCAGCCATTTGCTGGTGATCGAAGGAAATAGATTGGTGATGCCGGTCATGTTGCCTTCCGGACGCGCGATGTTCTTGACCAGTCCGGCCTCGAGCGAAGCGCCGGCTCCCGTGAAGATGATCGGAATGTCCCGGGTCTGCTGCTGTAATGCCCGCGCGCTCGCGCCTCCGCTGCCGATGAGGACATCGGGTTTTAGATCAACGAGCTCTTTCGCGAACATCCGGATGCGGTCGGGATTGCCGGCACCGAAGCGCGTATCCATTCGCAGGTTGCGACCCTTCATCCAGCCAAGTTCGCCAAGTCCCTGGACGATCCACGAAAGACGTGGATCTCCCTCCTCGCCGGCAAAAAGAACGCCAACGCGCCGCGCGCGCCCTGCCTGCTGCGCGCGCGCCGCAAGCGGCCATGTTGCCGCGCCGCCAAGAAGCGTGATGAACTCGCGCCGCCTCAATAGATCGAATGACATCGGACCCCCACGAGCCAGGACCGCCCATCCAGGATACAGAATTGGCGGGTAGTCGTCAGGGGTGTGGGAAGTCATTTTGCAACCGGCCTTGCCGCCAGAGTCGGGTTTGGGTGAAACTGCGACATCGTAGAATGTCGCCGACACGTCGGCTTTGCCTCCGTGAGCGGACGCGCCAATGGCTCTGCCGAATGTCGCAGAAGGGCCCCTTCCGCGTAGGGAAAGTTCGTGTAACTTTATTCGAGAGCGGCCAGCGTGACGTACCGAAATCCCTGCTTTTCTGCTTGGGCACTTCTGCGAAGGACGAAACATGAGCGCCGCTTACATCGAGATACGGCGCCTGACGCAGGCTGATGCAGTCCTCTATCGAGATGTTCGGCTGGAAGCTCTCATAGCTAACCCGGAAGCGTTCGGTAGCACTTTTGAGACTGAAAATACCCAACCTTTGAGTTCGTTCTCAACTACGCTCGGCAACTCTACAGTGCTCGGCGCGTTCCGCGACTCGAAGCTGGTCGCCATCGCCGGCTTCGCAGTCCAGCAAGGCCAGAAAATGGCTCATAAGGGTGTCATTTGGGGCATGTACGTTCAACCTAGTGCAAGGAGGGGTCGGATCGGTCGGCAACTGGTTGAGGCGATACTTGATCTTGCTCGTCAGCGCGTCGAACTGATCCAACTAACGGTAGTGAGGGACAATGAGCAAGCACGGCGCCTATATGCGAGTCTAGGCTTTCTGGAATACGGCATAGAGAAGAACGCTCTGAAGCAAAACGGTCGTTACTACGATGAGATTCTAATGGCGAAGGATCTCTCGGAAAAATCAGACTAAGAAACGCTGCCTACATACGACGCCGCGATCGGCCCTGGTCGCGGGTCCAATGTCGGCAGCACCCGAACCATACCAGAATGGCGACGATGCGGATCATGTTGTGACATGTTCCCCCTGGTGCAGAACCCCCGAAATTTGCGTGCGAGTCCGGGCTATTCAGATGCTAAATTGCAGCGCGGAATCCCGCGCCGGTGCGCGGGTCAGGCCCGGCATGGTGAAGCCGATGGCAGTGAGTTCCCTTTCCAGTGAGGTCCTCTGATCGGCATCGAGCGCCAAAAGCGGAGGCCGCACTCGCGCCCAGTTTGGATCGCCGGCATGGATCGCGATTGTCTGCTTCAGCGCGCCGATCATCAGATATTTCTTGCTGATCGTGTCGCGTACGAGGTCCAGCCGGGCCTGCTTTTGCTCGGCGTCGGGCGCCTGCCAATCGCGGAACAAGGCATGGATGGCAGCCGGATTGACATTGGCGGTGGCGGAGATCGTGCCGACGCCGCCATGTCGCATATTCTGCAACAGAAAGGACTCCGAGCCGACGAATACGTCGAAATCCGATTTGCCAAAACCGTCGAGGAAGATTTTCGTGTTCGCCCAATCACCCGAGCTATCTTTCATGCCAGCGATTGCGGTCGGATAGGATTTGAGCAGCCGCTCTACCAGTTTTGGCGTGATGCCAACGATCGCGACCGGCGGGATATGGTAGAGATAGATGCGCAGGCGCGCGTCCCCGACTCGCTCGACGATTTCGCTGAAATGGCGATAGAGCCCGTCCTCGGGCACCCCCTTGTAGTAGAATGGCGGGAGCATCAGCACGCCAGCGCACCCATGCGCAACGGCACGGCGGGTGAGCGCCACCGTCTCGGGAATGGAGCAGCAGCCGGTGCCCGGCATCATGCGCCGCGGATCGAGACCGGCCGCCACCACCGAATCGATCAAGGCGATCCGCTCCTCGAACGACAGCGAGTTCGCCTCGCTGTTGGTGCCGAGAAAGGCCAGTCCGCAATCCTGCGACAAGAGCCAGCGGCAATGGGCGACGAAGCGCGGGACATCGACGTCCAGTTCCGAGGTGAAAGGTGTGACGACCGGCGAAAGCACGCCCGTAATTCGGTCCGAAGAGGTCATGACGAATCCTGATGAGCTGGTGACAGATTGACCTGAAGGACGCGTCGCGTGGTCATTAAACGCGTCCCTCTGATCATTTTGAAGTGAGGTGGGGCGTTGTCGAACCCCTCCTGCGCTTGACTCAAAGGATAGCACCATCACGGGACGAAAGCAGCCTGCTGCAGCGCGGAATTTCGGTCGTATCGACAGCGCCGGTCTAGGTCGGCTTGGGTCGATTGCGGGCATCATGCGGCGCTGCCGCCAACTGGCGTTTCGTGCCAAGAACTGACTCTGTAAGCCCCTTGTTGTCCCGTTCCCATGGAGCACCGACCGCGATAGGCTGTCCATAATTGGCCTGAGGGGATGACCGATGAGACGGCGTGATTTCATTGCCGGCCTCTGTGGCGCAGCCACGGCATGGTCGATTGCGGCGCGAGCGCAACAGCGAATTCCGGTAATCGGATATCTCGGTATGCAGACACCTGAATCGAATTTCACGGCCACGAGCGCGTTCAAGCAGGGGCTCAACGAATCCGGCTTTGTCGAGGGCAAAAACGTGGCCATCGAATCTCGCTTTGCGTCTGGACAGTTCGACCGCCTGCCGGCGCTGGCGGCTGATCTGGTTCGGCAGCAGGTCGATGTGATTCTCGCGCCAGGGCTTCCGCCGGCTGTTGCCGCAAAAGCCGCGACCACAACGATCCCCATTGTTTTCACCATGGGCGAAGACCCGATCAAGGAAGGCATTGTCCCGAGCTTCAATCGGCCGGGCGGAAACGTGACCGGCTTCACCAGTTTCTCCAATCAATTGATCGCGAAGCGGCTTGAGCTGCTGCATCAGACAGTGCCGAAGGCAACAGTGATCGGCTTTCTCGTGAACCCAATCAACCCGAATGCAGACCCCGATACCGCAGATGCGCGGACTGCCGCGCTTGCGCACGGGCTAAGCCTACGGGTCTTGGGTGCTGCGAGCGAGCGGGACTTTGAGCGGGTTTTTGCCGCCATCGCTCAAGAGAAAATAGGGGCGCTGCTCGTTGGTGTCGAGCCGTTCTTCTGGGCTCGCCGCCAAGAGCTCGTTGCCCTGGCCACGCGAAACTCGGTGCCGGCGGCTTACGACCGAAACATTTTCCCTGCCGTTGGCGGACTAATGAGCTATGGCACGTCGACATCGGAGGGGGACCGCCAGGTCGGCCTCTATTTGGGCCGCGTACTCAAAGGCGCCCGACCCGCTGACCTGCCGGTGGTGCAGTCGACCAAATTCGAATTCGTCATCAACCTCAAGACCGCGAAGGCCCTCGGCCTCACTATCCCGGAAACGCTCTCGGCCACCGCCGACGAGGTGATCCAATGACTTTTCCCCCATGTCGCAAATGGGTCACGAGCGGCGGTACTGGCCTCTGCCGCCCAACGTCGGGTTGTCTCCGAAAGCGGACCCATCACTGCGCTGCGGCGAACTGGCGCTTCGGGCCAAAAGCGGACTCAGAAAGCGCCGTCGATAATGCTGCGGACCCGTTACCAGGCGGCCCATGGGGGATACGCTTTCCGGAAATCGCGCGGAGAGTCGCGCCCCCTCTGCGCCCGCTTCGCCATTCGGGCCGATCGGTGTATGCTCGGCCGCGCGTTACCCCCATTGGGAGGACAGACATGAGCACAATGCGGATCATGACGGCCGTCGCCTTGGCAGCGGTGTTTGCGGTTTCCACCGCGTCGGCGCAACAGCCGACGACGCAGCGCGTTGCCGGCACCCTCGATAAGGTCGAGGGCAATACGCTGTACATCAAGGCGGCCAGCGGCCCGGTCATACTGAAGCTTGCCGACAATGCGCTGGTCGTCGCCCGGATCAAGGCGTCGGCCGCCGACATCAAGGCGGGCGACTATGTCGCCAGCGGCGGCGTTCCGCAGCCCGACGGCACACAGAAGGCGGTGGAGCTGCGCATTTTCCCCGAGAGCATGCGCGGCAATGGCGATGGACATCGGCCTGGGTGGCCGGGCGCCCCCAACGGCACCATGACCAATGGCGCGGTCGGCCAGACCGTCACCAGTGTGGACGGTCCGGTCCTCACCGTGAAATTTAAGGACGGCGCGGTAGAGAAAAAGCTCATCGTCGGCCCGAACGTGCCGGTTCAGCGTTTGGAGGTCGCCGACAGGAACGAGCTAAAAGCCGGCGCCGCCGTCGCGTCCGCCGCCGCCACCAAGCAGCCGGACGGCACCTTCACGGCCGCCCGCATCGATGTCGGCCGCGGCGACGTCGTGCCCTAAGCGACAGCTTAGTTCTTGACCCGGAAATTTGGCCCGGAGGCCGACGCGCGCGTTGGCGCGGGCCGGCCCGGGCCGCGGGATATCTGTAGGGTTGGTTCCACGCCGCCGCACGGTAAGAGTTATCGGGGCGACGCTTGCAACTCGACTGTCGGATGAATGGCGGCTTAGGGTCGATACTGTTGAAAAAGGATTTTGGGAGGGCTGCCGAGCAACCATGCTTCGGACTTTTTCAACAGTATCGGCCAAAAGCAGAAGTCGGCTGACGGATTGACCCACCCCTTCAACCCCCCAAAAGCCGGGTGTACTCTTACCTCAGCGTCGTATGTTTTGGGGGACTTCATGATCGCTGCACGATTGCTACCTTGCCTAGTCGGAGGCCTGATCTGTGCGGTGCTTTCTGCCGGTTTGCCGCCAAATGCGAAGGCCCAGGCTCCGTTGTTTGACTTAATGGAGAAGACGATTCCGCAATTGCAGGCGGCGCTCTCGAACGGCACTGTCACATCGAAGGACCTAGTCACCGCATATTTGGCCCGCATCGAAGCCTACGACCAACGCGGGCCGGCCCTGAATGCGATCAGCGTGGTCAATAACAAAGCACTCGATGAGGCTGTCGCGTTGGATGCTGAACGACGGGCGGGAGGAGCACGCGGTCTATTGCATGGCATTCCCATCATCGTAAAGGATAACTATGAGACTGCCGGCATGCAGACTGCCGGCGGTTCGCTTTCGATGGCAGGATGGGTTCCGCCCGACGATGCGGCGTTGGTGAAAAAATTGCGAGATGCGGGAGCAATCATCATCGCTAAGTCCAACATGCAAGAGTTTGCACGCGGCATTACGACCGTCGGCTCTTTGTTTGGTGCAACCCGCAATCCCTATGCCCTGGATCGCAACCCCGGGGGCTCAAGCGGTGGCACTGGTGCTGCAATTGCCGCCAATTTTGCCGCCGTCGGAATGGGCACCGACAGTTGCGGTTCGATCCGTATCCCTTCCTCCTTTAACAGCTTGGTGGGCCTTCGAGGAACACAAGGATTAGCCAGTCGTAGCGGTATCATTCCGCTATCCAACACAGTCGACTTCGGTGGACCCATCGGCCGCACAGTCACCGACATCGCGATCGTTCTCGATGCCATCGTCGGCTACGATCCCATGGATGCACAGACCGCTGCCAGCCTGACCCACATTCCCCGAAGCTATACGGATTCTCTTCAACTTGACGGGTTGCGGCGTGCTCGAATCGGGCTTTTGACCGATCTATTCGCTTTGGACCCAGCCGACACCGAAGTTGCGAATACCGTGCGGTTGGCCGTTGCCGAAATGAAGCGACTGGGTGCAGAGGTGGTTGAGGTTACGATCCCGGACTTGAAGCAGCATATGAACGACGGGACGGTCCAAAATATTGATTTCAAGTTCGATCTGAACGCCTACTTGGCTCGGCGTCCGAGTGCTCCCGTGCATACGCTTGAAGAGGTGCTTGCCTCTGGCAAATACCACAAGATGATCGAATCCGTTTTGCGCAATGCACAGGGCTACGACGCCAGAGAAACCGGCGATTACCTGCAGCATTGGAGGATGCGCGACATTCTGCGAGAAGCCATTCTGAAAGTGATGGCCGACAATAGTCTTGATGCGCTCGCATACCCAAGCATTCGTCGGAAGCCCAGCTTGATAGGCGAGGCTCAGGAGGGCAACAACTGCCGACTGAGTTCCAACTCCGGTCTGCCTGCCATCGCGGTTCCAGGGGGCTTTACGTCCGACGGATTTCCAGTAGGCGTAGAGCTGTTAGGGCGACCATGGAGCGAGCCACAGCTGATCAAGTTCGGTTACGCCTATGAGCAGGGCACAAACCACCGGCGCTCGCCGTCCAGCACACCTTCACTTGGTCGCCGATAAACAGTCAGCAATGGGTCAAAAAGCGCCCGTTCGGGTCTCGTCCGCTGACCGTCCGGTTTGCCCTCGATTGCCGACGTCGCGCTGCATTGCCGCGAACCGCCGCAGCGGGCCAATTGCGGACATCCCAGGTATGCGCAACGCGACCTCTGTGCAATTCGCGCGGCGGAAGGGCGAGATTCCTCCCCGGCTATTTGGAGGCCACGGTCTCCTTGAAGAGCCCGACCTTGCCGCGCGCGTTGTCGGTCACCGCAAAGACCTCGTAGAACTCGATCTGCGGCTTCATGCCGTAGCCCTGCACGATGCCGTCGAGCCACGGTCCGGTATAGAACGCCTTGGCGTCCTCGATGCGCTCCCACTGGTACACCCGCCCGCCCAACCGCTTTCGCTCCAGATGAAGTGCTTGCTGATCAGCCCCTTCACGTCGCGAAATCCGGGTGCGATCTTATGAAAGTGTTCGCGGCACGCGGCGTAGTCGATGTGCGGCGGCAGTTTGTATCGCACGGTGGCGGTAATCATATGATGTCCTCGCCAGGATGGTTCCGGTGCAACGTCACGAGATTCCTGCGATGAAGCAAGCCATGCGGGAAGCCGGGCGTATGCCATGTTATTGCGAAAGAAGCTGCCTGTCTCAGATACATTGATGTCTGTATCGGGTCAGGCGCGGCTATGCCCGGCCGCGTCCGCCCACAGTCCGCTTTGCCTTCCATTGCGGGCGCCTGGCTGCATCGCCGCGAACCGCTGGTTGGGGCCAATTGCGGTCATTGGTCAGGCGTTTAATCGAGCGCCAAAGCTGCTCCATATTCCTCCTCGCTCATGCGCGCCAAATCATAGCGAGGATAGACGTCTCTTGCCCGGCTAAAGAAGAACTCTTCGAATGCCTTGGCAGCACGTGCACGTAGCGGGTCAACTACGCGGCCAAAGGCAATCTTCACAAAAAATCGTTCTGCTCCCGCGACAGGTACCAACTCGAAGTGATTTGGGAATATCCGTGTCCAATAGGAAATGAGGTGATACTGCGTGAGGCCCACGTCGGCATAACCACGAGCGATCATCTCTGGTACATCGCGATGCGTAATTCCGATGCGGCCTGGGAAGTGCTCTACCTCTGCGGCGAAAAAAGCGTCAGCCGCAGACGTCCCGATCAGTTCGTCGACTGCTGCTCGGTACCGAGCACGAGACCCAGCCTCGACGGTATCGGGTTGCGCGAGACGCGCGCCGCTGCGAGCTACATCGGTGAGACCGCGAATACCAAATGGATTGCCTTTGCGCACAAGAAGCGCGAGGCCCCGATTCTTTGAGAAGTAACGCGCCTGCGGCTCAATCACTCCCAGCTTACGCAACTGTTGCAATGGGTCGGGCCCACCCATGACGATATCAGGGTAGAAACCTGACTTACGGCTAACGTCGAGAGTGAGGTTGCCGAGAGCGATTCCTCCAGCGCGGATCATCTGAACAACGACGGGTTGGGGTACGGTCACGACCACCACGTTTTCCAGATCAAGATCGGCATACTGCGACTGCAATTTGGCCCATGCCGGAAACGCGCCAACGATATCCTCGCTGAGAAGCACCATAAGGTGATTGCCTTCGGTGAAGATCACCAAGCTCGCCGGCGTTCCAATCCTGCCGACAATGTCGGGCACTGTGTCAGTATGACCGTCGATCGATCGGATGCCGGGCTGCAGCTTGGTTACGACCGGCCAGACCAGCGGTCCAGGCGACGTTTGAACAGTTGTCTGTTCTGCAGCGCCTGCCGTTTCCGTTTGTTGGCTTCCGAGGGCAACTGTGCTCAAGGCACCGCTGAGAAAAACGCGCCGTTTGATCATGTGCAATCCTCGCGATTTGAGGTGGGGCATGCAAATCTAACATACTCCTGAATTATCAGGATGACTTCTGGTCAGGTGCAGCGGTTGCTACTTCAGGCTTGCTTTGATCTTTTCGACGCCGGCCTTGGCGCAGGCTTCGTCTCGCACACCGCCCGCAACTCCATTGAGGCCAGACGCGCCGGAAATGCCGATCGCGCCGATCACGTCGTTGCCGACCATGAGCGGCAGGCCACCCGGTCTCGGAAACAGAGCTTTGTCCGCCTCGATCTTCGCCTTGAAGGCCTGATCCTTTTCCATTTTTTCCGCTATCTCAGAGGTTGCCGCTTTCAAGGCAATCACCGTGGCGGCCTTTTTCTGGCTGATCTCGATTTGATTGTTCGCAACTCCGTCGGCAGCCAACATCAGTCTCAATACGCCAGCAGAATCGACAACGCTCACCGCCGCCTTGATCCCATTCGCAGCACAAGCGGCCACCGCAGCCTGCGCGGCTTCAAGCGCGAGCGCCATCTCCGGCCCCCTAGCAGGTGGCTGCTGTCCGCCTTGCTGTGCCAGGACAAGGTTCGATGTGGCGGCAAGCGCGAGCGCGCCCAGGACGCCGAGCGATCTGATCATGGGAGAGCCTCCGTGTTCGCTGTGAAGGCGGAATTGAATTGGTTTGAAGCAGAGGACGCTATCTGTTCTGCGCAACGCCGGCAACCTCCGGGGGTGGCGGTACCGGCCTTGGCCGCGCAATGTCGGGTTCTGCTCCGTGAGCGGACTAATTGCTAGCGGTCCCCAAGGTCGCAGAAGTGCCAAGACCTGCCACCCGCCGCCGCTTCCCTATACATGTTAGAGTGGTGTAGCTTCATCCGCGAGCTGCCAACCGGACGTGCCGAGATCCCAGGGAAACGGTCAGCAATCATGCCGTCGGCGGGCTGAAATCTTTGAAATAGCCCTACCGCAGATGCCGGCTCTTAGCCGGGCACGTCTGCAAGTGCGCACCCTCGCAGCGGCGCATGTCGTAATTATTCTGCCAACCATAGGAGGAACATCATGAATCAACGTATCGCACTTGGACTAACCCTGCTTGCAGGTGTCGCGATTGGAGCCACGGCCATCCAGGGCCTTCATGCCCAGGCCAAGCCGCCAGCTTATGTGGTCATTCCCGTTCTGAAAATGAACGACGCTGCCGGTTTCAAGGCCGGCGTTGTCGATAAAGCGAAACCAGAAGACCTTAAGGCTGCCGGCGGTCAATACGTCATTCGCAGCGAAAAATTCACCAGCCTAGATGGAACTCCGCCGGTGCGCCTGGTCATACTCAAATTCGATAGCGTCGAGAAAGCCCAAGCTTATGAGAATACGGCGGCCCAGAAAGAAGTTACTGCAGCCCGCAAGAAGACAACGGACTCGCTTTCGTTCATAGTTGAAGGATATACAAATTAGCTTTCAACCGGGCTAACCGACGAAAAGGCATCTCCGCTTTAGAGGCCGCCTCGGTTGGCGGCCTCTTTTCCGACGGATCAATGCCGCCCAAATACTCCATAGTTCCCGCTCCACGAAGCAGCCCGCTGTGGCCGAATCGTGCATCTGGCCGCGTGCGCTGCCGCGCTTCCGGCCTGTACCCGCGAAACCGGACATTGTTGGGACGGGTTTACTTCGCCCCCGCGTGGCCTCGCTTCCCCGTGGCCACGCTTGCGCCTCCGGGCAACAAGACAAGCGCATGGTCGACTATGACGGCGACAGACTAAAACGACTGCGCCGCCGAATTCAGCCGCGACACGACCGGGCATAATCGCGACGCGGCTGCATTTCACTGATAGCGGCTATTGCAGGAGCTGCTGCACCTTGGCGATCCCGGCGTTAACGCATTCCTCGTCCTTGCCGGGCGAGCCAGAGACACCGACTCCGGCGATGGTGTCATTGCCGACCTTTATCGGCACGCCGCCGTCGATGGCGATAATGTTGGGCAGGGTGATCTGCTGCTGGCGCACCGGGTTGTCCTTCATGCCCTTCACGTATTCCGACGTCGTCGTGCGGAAGGTGCGGGCGGTGTAGGCCTTGCGGCGCGCGTTCTCCATAGTGTGCAGTCCGGCGTTGTCGCTGCGCAGTGCGACCATAGTCTCGCCGTCGCGATCGACCACAACCGCCGAGGTGGCGTAGCCCATAGCCTTGCAGGCATCGACCGCGCCGGTCGCGATGGTGAGCGCCATGGCATAACTGAGGTCGCGCCGCTGTATCAGCTGTGCCTCAGCGGGTCCGGCGAGCGTGAGCGCCAGCGCGGCTGCGCCGGCAAGCGACAGGTGTGCGCGGCTGCCTGAAACCGAAAAATGCGACATGAAAACCTCCCTGTTGTGTTGCGCCGCCCTGGATGGGAGCGGCGAGGACAAGTCTGGTAGCGCACCGGCATGGCCATGGGCCGTTTACATTTGAACCTTGAGATTCCAATGCATATCGACAAGGCTCGAGAAGACGTCGCCTCTCGATCTGCTGGAGCATGGCCATTTTAGAATACAATGTTTTTCTAGTTCTAAAAGCGCTTCGATCAATGGTTTCGTGGCCCCGAAGGTAAGGTGCTTCCCAGGTTGCCTGCTCAAAATTCGTCAATTCAAATAGGCCTCAACCTCAAGTGCGTGCAGTGTTCCGCGAGTGAATGACACGTGCTGCGCAGCAGGTTTTTTCTGGGCGCGGCACCCCTAAAGATCATTCGCGCCGGATGCCGCCGGACGGGCATGTCCGCTCACACCAACGCGCCGCAGTGGATGCACGGTCGAGTTATCGGTGCTGCCGTAGCGTACCTCTGGCTGGCGCGCCGCGCGGCCCGTCATAGCTGGCAGGTCGGCTGTGGGTCAGACTTGGTAAAGCTCGGGACGAGCAAATGTTTTCCGCTCTATCCCAATGACCGGACTCCGTTGGAAACGATCCGCACTTCCGGGTAGGGCCAACTGCGGACCTGACCGCGAGTTGCCCGCGCCGCAAAAGGTAGGGACATGGCGTTGTTCGATGATTGTCTGTAGGATCGGCGCGTGAAAAAACGGTTTATCGCGAGGATCGACCCCCTTCATGTCTTCATCTGGTAGCGGCAACGTGCCGGTAGTTGAGCCCAAGCCTCAGAGCGACGCCCCCGATCTGACACTCCGCGCTTTGCAGCAGCGCATCCGGCAGCAGGAGATATTGGCCGAGCTTGGGGTCAACGCTCTCCAGGGCGCCTCCTTTGACAAGCTTCTGACCGATACGGCGCGCTTCACAGCCGAAGGCCTGCGTACCGAATTCTGCAAGGTGCTCGAGTATATTCCCTCTGAAAACCGGTTTTTGGTTCGCTCTGGCGTGGGTTGGGATCCAGGTCTCGTCGGCGTTGCCAGCGTGGGGGCCGATCTCGCTTCGCCGGCGGGATTTGCGCTGCGAACCGGGAAGCCGGTGATTTCTAACCACCTCGAAAACGAACAGCGATTTAGAACTCCTGAGCTTCTTCAACGGCACGGTATCCATCGTGCGATGAACGTCATCCTACAGGGCGACGGAAGGCCATTCGGAGTGTTGGAGGTCGACAGCCGCTCGGATGATGAGTTCGTAGAACAGGATCTTGCGTTCCTGCAGGGTGCTGCCAACATTCTCGGTATGGCTATCGAGCGTGATCGCCACGAGCGAAATCTTAAAGCCGCGCTAGAGCGCCACCAGTTTCTATTGAAGGAGATGAACCACCGAGTGAAAAATAGCCTTACGATTGTCGCGAGCATGCTTCATCTTCAAGCTAAAGAGATTGACGATGCGACTCTCACCCTCCATCTTGATGAGGCCTCGCACCGAGTGACAGCCGTCGCGAAGGCTCACGATCAATTGTACCGAGGCTCTGATGTCGAGCGAATGGACGTTGGAAAGTATATTGAAGCGGTCTGCAAAGATTTAGACGAAAGCGTTGCGCAGTGCGATATTGGTATCGACACGCAGGATGGAATTGAGATTTCCACCGACCGAGCGATATCAACTGCGTTGATCGTCAACGAACTGATTACGAATGCTGCAAAATATGCGTACAAGGGCCAATCTGGCGGGAAGATTTGGGTTACTATTGCTCGTGGGGGTGATGATAATTTTTCAATCTCCGTGCGCGACGAAGGGACTGGTTTGCCGCCAGACTTTGACCTTCGCAGGGGCAAGGGTCTCGGAATGCGGATAATCAATTCATTTTCAAAACAGTTGAACGGGACCCTGACTATGCGCGCGCGCAATCCCGGTACTGAGTTTATCGTCACCATACCACGGTAATTTAGTTGTGACCGCAGGCGAAACTTGTGGCGAGGAGAACCCTGGAATCTACGCCAGCTGCGTGTCTGGCCTTAACATTGAGCTTCTCGAATCACTTCGCGAACGAATAGCGAAGGAAATGTCCGCTAGGGGTCTTGAGCGGTAAGCCTCAGAACGAGCAAATGTCTTCCGCTTTGCCCCCAAAACCGGACTCCTTTGACAGCGAGCCGAGCTTCTGAGATGGGCCAGGAGCAGACTCATGCACCGGTGCCAAGCAACTCGGTTGGGACGGTCGGAGCGAGAGCTTCTCCTAACCCGCCACTTGATCATGGATTGCCGGCGCAATTCGGTTACAGTGACCATACAGAAACTCAACGACGGGGAGCTCATGGGCTTTGTTGAATCAATTTCATCCGGGCTTCGCAACTACTTCAATTTTTCTGACCGGGCGCCGAGATCAGAATATTGGTATTGGGTGTTGTTCGCTGTCCTGATCAGTCTAGCCGCAGCGATCCTCGATGGGGTCATTGGGGCAGCTAGCTCTAAGCCTTTCCACTTCATTGCCGGCTTGGTGGTCTTCGTGCCCAGCATCGCGGTCAGCGTGCGCCGATTGCACGATCTTGATAGCACGGGCTGGT